>Ga0209172_10001096_pt1 | contig 62630 bp, 58 predicted proteins | sample LarsenN4metaG_FD_184113 | JGI IMG/M metagenome (GOLD analysis project Ga0209172, IMG submission 184113) | Hot spring sediment bacterial and archeal communities from British Columbia, Canada, to study Microbial Dark Matter (Phase II) - Larsen... ...
GGCCGGCTGCTACGGCGATTGCGATGACGGATATCGCGGGCCGGTGACCCACTATCGATCGGCACCGCGGCCTTACAGCTATGATGAGCCGCGGAGCCACCACTCGACCAGCTATCGGACCACCACGACCTACTACGATCGGCCGGCGCATCGGCATTATCACGGCGACGGCCATTATTATGAGTCGCGCCCGACCTATCGGAAAATCTATCCAGGCGATCACTATTACGAACGGCCGACCACCTACTACAAGGCATACGATGGTTCCTACGACCGGCCGGTGTACAAGAAGATCTACTACGACAACGGCTACTACGACCACCCCATTTACACGACATATTACAAGGCGGCCTACTACCCCAAGCGCTACTACGCCTACGACTATCGCTACGTCTATCCGATCGTGCGCTACGGCGGCGCCTGGACGCAGACCGGACCGGCGTACGCCTATTGGGGTGGCTGCCACACGGCCTACATCCCTTACGGCTGGACCTGGTACAGGGCGAAGAGTTGCTGACGGAGCCGCCGCGCGCGCGGCACGGGGCGTTCGTGGCGAATACGGGATGAAGATGCGCGGCCGGCTGTGGCGGCGGGCCGCGCCTGCTCAGACGTCGACGCTGGCGGCGAGCGCGTTCTCCTGAATGAAGGCGCGGCGCGGCTCCACCTCGTCGCCCATCAGCTTGGCGAAAATGTCGGTCGCCTCGTCGATCTCCTTCACCCGCACCTGCAGCAGCGAACGCGCCTCCACATCGAGCGTTGTTTCCCAGAGCTGCTGCGGGTTCATCTCGCCCAGGCCCTTATAACGCTGCAGCGTGAGGCCCTTGCGGCCGGCGCCGGTAATCGCCTCGAACAGGCCGACCGGGCCGTGGATCGGCACCGGCACGTCTTCGCCCTTTTGGCGCAACTGGCCGGGCCGCGCGTAGGCGGCCTGCAAAGCGGCGGCGTACTCATCCAGTCTGCGCGCGTCGGCCGAGTTGAGCAGCGCGTGATCGATCACGGCCACTTCCTTGACCCCGCGCAGCGTGCGGTCGAACAGGAAACCTTCGCCCTCCACGAAGCGGCCGGTCCAACCGCGCTCGGTCTCCGCTTCGAGCGCATCGAGCCGGCGCGCGATATAGGGGGCGGCGGCTGTCGCCTTGTCGGGGTCGCCGAAGATGCTGGCGTTGAGCACGCCGAGGATCGCCGCCTGCTCCACGACCTTGCGATTGTAGCGGCTGTGAATGCCGGCGAGCACGTTGCGCACCACGCGCGCCTGCTCGACAAGGTCGTGCAGGTCGACGCCGGCGCGCTCCTCGCCGGAATAGAGCTTGAACACGGCGCCTTCGAGCCCGGCCGCGATCAGGTAGTCCTCGAGCGCGCGCTCGTCCTTCAGATACTGCTCCGACTTGCCGCGGGTGACTTTGTACAGCGGCGGCTGTGCGATGTAGAGATGACCGCGCTCGATCAGTTCCGGCATCTGCCGGAAGAAGAACGTCAGCAGCAGCGTGCGGATATGCGCGCCGTCGACGTCGGCGTCGGTCATGATGATGATCTTGTGGTAGCGCAGCTTTTCGGGATTGAACTCCTCGCGCCCGATGCCGGTGCCGAGCGCGGCGATGAGCGTGCCGATCTCCTGGCTGGAGAGCATCTTGTCCATGCGCGCCCGCTCGACGTTGAGGATCTTGCCGCGCAGCGGCAACACCGCCTGGAATTCGCGGTTGCGGCCTTGCTTGGCCGAGCCGCCGGCCGAATCGCCTTCGACGATGAACAACTCGGACTTCGCCGGATCGCGCTCCTGGCAGTCGGCGAGCTTGCCGGGCAGCGAATTGACGTCGAGCGCGCCCTTGCGGCGCGTCAGTTCACGCGCCTTGCGCGCAGCCTCGCGCGCTGCGGCCGCCTCGACCACCTTGCTGACGATGGCCTTGGCCTCGGCCGGATGCTGCTCAAACCAGGCGGCGAGCCGATCGTTGACAATGTTCTCGACCGCCGGACGCACTTCGGAGGACACGAGCTTGTCCTTGGTCTGCGAGGAGAACTTGGGATCGGCAACCTTCACCGAAAGAACCGCAGTCAATCCTTCGCGGCAATCATCGCCCGTCAGGTCCACCTTTTCCTTGCGCGAGCTGCCCAGCGTCTCGGCGTAGTTGGTGACCTGGCGGGTGAGCGCGCCGCGGAAGCCGGCGAGATGGGTGCCGCCGTCGCGCTGCGGGATGTTGTTGGTGAAGCACAGCACCGTCTCGTGATAGCCGTCGTTCCAGGTCAGCGCACATTCGACCGCAATGCCGTCCCGTTCGGCCTTGATCATGATCGGGGCCGGGATCAGCGGGTTCTTGTTGCGGTCGAGGTACTTGACGAATTCCTCGACGCCTCCCTCGTAACGCATCACCTCGCGCTTCTCGACCGCATGGCGCATGTCGGAGAGCGTGATGGTGATGCCGGAATTGAGGAAGGCGAGTTCGCGCAGCCGGTGTTCCAGCGTGGCGAAATCGAACTCCGTCATGCTGAAGGTCTGCTTCGACGGCAGGAACGTGACCTCGGTGCCGCGCTTGCCTGCGGCGTCGCCGACAACCGCGAGCGGGGCCACCGCTTCGCCGTCGCGGAACTCCATGAAGTGTTCCTTGCCGTCGCGCCAGATCGTGAGCTTGAGCCACGTGGAGAGCGCGTTGACCACGGAAACGCCGACGCCGTGCAGGCCGCCGGAGACCTTGTAGGAGTTCTGGTCGAACTTTCCGCCGGCGTGAAGCTGCGTCATGATCACTTCGGCGGCGGAAACACCTTCGTCCTTGTGAATGTCGGTCGGAATCCCGCGGCCGTTGTCGCGCACGGTGCACGAGCCGTCGGGGTTGAGCGTGACCGCAACCTCGGTGGCAAAGCCCGCCAGCGCCTCGTCGATGGCGTTGTCGACCACCTCGTAGACCATGTGGTGCAGGCCGGAGCCGTCGTCGGTGTCGCCGATGTACATGCCCGGGCGCTTGCGCACCGCGTCAAGGCCCTTGAGGACCTTGATCGACCCTGCGTCATAGTCGCCGGGCATGCTGCGTGCGGGTTCGGCCATGCGAAGTGCCTCGGATCGCGAAGCGAATGGGGTGAGAATCAACGCTGATTTGGCACGAAAAGGAGCGCGCCGTACAGCCCTCCATAAGCGTGCTTAATATGTTGATTCGAAGGCCGTTTTTAAAGGGGCGAAGGGTTTGATTGCGGTCAGCGCCGCGCCCCTCCCGGCGCCCCAGAATCCTGCGTCAAGAGCGGGCTGAAAGCCGCTTTCAGCCGCGGCGATCAACCCAACCGGGGCGCACCTCGAACACGTCGGCCGTGGCCGAGATCGCGGCGAAGGCTGTGGGGTCGGCGCCGGTCATCCAGACCTGGGCCGAAAGCCGTTCGAGCGCTTCGAAGAGAGCCACCCGGCGGCCCGGATCGAGATGGGCGACCACCTCGTCGAGCAACAGAACCGGGGCGAAGCCGGTCATTGCCCCGATGAGACCGGCATGGGCCAAGATCAACCCGATCAACAACGCCTTCTGCTCGCCGGTCGAGGCATCGGCGGCGGCGACGTTCTTGCGCGGAAAGGTGACGGCAAGATCGCTCAGGTGCGGCCCCTCGAGGGTGCGGCCGGCCGCCGCATCGCGGGCCCTGCTCTCGCGCAGGACGGCGCGATAGCGGTCCTCGATTTCGGCCGCGGGATGGTCGGCCAGTAGCCGTTCCATCCAGCCATCGAGGGCGATCTCCGCGGCCGGGAAGGACTCGTTCCGCCGCTCGGCCAGCTTGGATTGCAGGCGCCGCACGGTTTCCACCCGCGCCGCCGCCACCGCGACGGCAAGTTCGGCCGTCTCATGTTCGACGGCGTCGAGCCAGTGCGGGTCGGGATGCGCCTCCTCGAGCAGCCGGTTGCGCGAGCGCAGGCTGCGCTCCAGTGCGGCGACACGGGCGCCGTGGGAAGCATCGACCGCGAGCACCAATCGATCGAGAAACCGTCGGCGCTCGGACGCAGGTCCAGCGAAGAGCTGGTCCATGGCCGGGGTCAGCCAGACGATGCGCAGATGTTCGGCGAAGGCCGCAGCCGACCCGGCCGGCTCACGGTCGATCCGGCACAAGCGTGTGGGCGGACCGTCTGCGGCCACGGTCGGCTCGATGCCGGTGCCGAGCGTGACGAGGCCGAGCATGCCTTCAACCTCGGCCGATACCGCCCAGGAGCCGTCGCCCTCGGAAAAGGCGACTTCGTCGAGCGTCGCCCGGCGCAGGCCACGACCCGGTGCCAGGAACGAGATCGCCTCGATCAGGTTGGTCTTGCCCGCGCCATTTTCGCCGATCAGCACCACAGAATTGCGCTCGACGCTTACGCTGGCTGCGCGATAGCTGCGGAAATTGCTGAGCGTGAGACGGCGGATCTTTACGGCTGGAACGATCATCACATCGGCTCGGCGGCTTGCATCCGCTGGCGAAGGCTGCACGTTCGCCGGCAGGCCGCGGGCGCACCGCCTGCACCGCGAGGCTCGGTGCGACAATATCGCCATGCCAGCCGGCACCTGCGGGCTCCGCTTCAGGTTGCAGCGCGCGCGCATGCCGCCGCTCGCAAGGACAGACGCGGACCGGTATCCGGCGGCTTCCGTATCACACCCGCATGGGCATGAGCACGTAGAGCGCGCCCTTGGCGTCCCTGTCCTGGATCAGCGTGGGCGAACCGGGATCGGCGAGCTTGAGCACCGCCACGTCACCGTCGAGCTGGGCCGTGATATCGAGCAGGTAGCGCGAATTGAAGCCGATATCGAGGGGCTCGGCCTCGTACTCGACCTCGAGTTCCTCGGTGGCGCTGCCGGAGTCCGGATTGGTGACGGACAGCACGAGCTTGCCGCTGGAGAGCGACAGCTTGACGGCGCGGCCGCGCTCGCTTGAAACGGTGGACACGCGGTCGACGGCGGCCTCGAAATCCTTCTTGTCGACCACGAGTTCCTTGTCATTGGCGGTCGGGATGACGCGCGCGTAATCGGGGAAGGTGCCGTCGATCAGCTTGGAGGTAAGGACCACGTCGCCGATCGAGAATCGGATCTTCGCGGACGACAGTTCCACGGTCACCTCCGCCTCGGCGTCCTCGATCAGCCGCTGCACCTCGGTCACCGTCTTGCGCGGCACGATCACGCCGGGCATGCCGGCGGCGCCGGGCGGGGCGGGCAGGTCGGCCTGCGCGAGTCTGTGGCCGTCGGTGGCGACGGCACGCAGCGTCATGGTTTTTCCCGTTCCCACCGTGTGCAGATAGATGCCGTTGAGATAGTACCGCGTCTCTTCCGTCGAGATGGCAAACTGCGTCTTGTCGATCAGCCGCTTGAGATCGGCCGCGGCGAGCGTGAACTTGTGCGTCATGTCGCCGGCGGCGAGATCGGGAAAATCGCTCTCCGGCAGCGTCTGCAAGGTGAAGCGCGAGCGACCGGCGCGAATGGCAAGCATGGCGCGGTCGCCGGACGTTTCCAGTGCGACCTGCGAGCCCTCCGGCAGCTTGCGCACGATCTCGTAGAACATGTGGGCGGGAACCGTGGTCGAGCCGGCCGGCGCCACCTCGGCGGGGATCGACTCGCTCACCTCCAGATCGAGATCGGTGGCCTTCAGATGCAGCGCCGACTTCTCCGCCCGCACCAGCACGTTGGCCAGAATCGGAATGGTGTTGCGCCGCTCGACCACCCGATGGACGTGGCCCAGCGATTTCAGCAACTGCGCGCGCTCGACGGTAACCTTCATGGCAGCGCCAAATCGACGTTGAGGCGGACGCCGAAAGTGGCCCGGTTGTGCAATTTTCGCAAGAGCGCCGCCTTGGGCGGGGTGAGTTTATCCCGGCGATTCAAGGCTTCGCCGGGGTGTGAAGGGCTCTCCCCGACCGGAGAGAGCCCTGCGCCCGCGCGGAGCCGGGAGGTCACTCCTGCAACTGGCGTTTGAGCGCCTCGATCTCTTCGGCCAGCAAGGTATCGCTGCCCACGAGACCCTCGATCTTGCGGACGGCGTGCAGGACGGTGGTGTGGTCCCGCCCGCCAAATCGGCGCCCGATCTCGGGCAGCGATCGGAGCGTCAAGGTCTTCGCCAGATACATCGCCACCTGCCGCGGGCGGACGACGTTGGCAGTGCGTCGGGACGACAGCAGGTCGGCGCGGCTGACGTTGTAGTGGCGGGCCACCGCGCGCTGGATCTCTTCGATCTTGACCCGTTTGGGATCCTGCGGGCGGATCAGGTCGCGCACCTCGCGCTCCGCCATCTCCATGGTGACCGGTTGGCCGGTCAGCTTGTTGTGTGCGAGCAGCCGATTGACCGCTCCTTCGAGGTCGCGACCGTTGTGGGTCACCGACTTGGCAATGTAGCTCAGCACTGGGGCGGGCACGTCGAACCCCGGGTGATACTGGCGCGCGGCCGCGACCCGGGTCTTGAGGATTTCCAGCCTGAGCTCCTCGCCGAGCGGGCCCATCTCGACCACGAGACCGCCGGCCAGGCGGGACCGCACCCGGTCGTCAAGACTTTCGAGATCGGTCGGCGGGCGATCGGCGGCAATCACCACCTGGCGGCCCGCATCAATCAGCGCGTTGAGCGTGTGGCAGAACTCGGCCTGCGTCGATTTGCCCTGCAGGAACTGCAGGTCATCGATCACCAGGACGTCGATGGTGCGCAGCGCCTCTTTGAAGGCCAACGCCGTCTGCGTCCGCAGCGCCGAGACGAAGCCGTACATGAACTTCTCGGCGGTCAGATAGAGCACCTTGCGCTCGCCGTCGTTGCCGGCCCAGGTGATCGCTTGCAACAGGTGCGTCTTGCCGAGCCCGACACCGGCATGGATGTAGAGCGGGTTGAACATGACCGGCTCGCCGCGCCGTGCCACCGCGACCTGTTTGGCGGCGGCATGCGCCAGCGTGTTTGATCGGCCGATCACGAAATTCTCGAAGGTCAGGCGCAGATCGAGCGGCGAGCCGCCGAGCGCATCGTGCCCGGTGGAAATGGGCAGTTGGGTGCTGCGCACGTCGCCGGCGTCGATTCGGCTCGCGCGCGGGTCGCGCCCGGCTTCGACGTGCTCCGGCGTCTTGACTTTGGGCGGCGCCGTGCGGATGACCGCGCTTCGCACGCTGAGTTCGACCTTTTGAACGTGTCCGTCCTCGGCCTGCCAACAGGCCAGCACGCGATCCATGTAATGCGAATGAATCCAACTCTTGAGGAAGCGCGTGGGCACCGAAAGCTGCACCGTGGCCCCTTCGATCCGGTCGAGTTCCATGCGCGCAAACCAGCTCTGGAAGATATCCTCGCCAACTTCGGCGCGCAGGCGGTCCTTTGCTCGCAACCAGCGCTCCTGATCCGTGCTCGTCATTGTTCTTCTCTGAAGTTCGACGGTTATCGTTGAACTCGGGTGAAACGAGAGCAGCCGGAATGACGCGGCCGCTCTGCGTTACGCGCGGTTACAGCACTCGAAGCGTGGTGTTGACCGTTCAGCGTGGAAAGATAATTCGCGCCGGGCGCGAACGGGGGTTGACCGGACCGGAGTTGCGATCAGCCGCTGAGATGGCACGTTGTCGGCCGTTGAGTGGGGTCGGCGGCGCCCAGCGAGGCTCGATTGCTCAGGGCAGATCGCGCATGGCGCGTATGGCCGCGTTCGTCAGACATAATGACCCCCTCTTCCGCCGCAGCGCGTGCCGCAGCGGATGCTTCATTCTCGCGATGTCGAAGTGCATGACTTCCGCTTCCGGAAATCCAGCAACGCATCACGTTTCGCGAAGTTCAACCGAAGGGGCGCGACTTCAAATCGCTACGCGCAACCGTTCGAGCATGAGACGCTTCAGCGCACTTCAGTGAAAACGCTACCGTTCTCATCCTCGATGAGTTTGAACACGCCACCTCTGCTGAATTCGCGGGAACCCCGGAAGCTTCAGAAAAATAGCACGCTCATGCTGAGCCGCAATGGCGCAGTCGTCAAGCACGCAGTCACCCAGCGCATGCGCCGGCATCTGACCTGTGGGCTCTGTGCAAATTGCGGCGCAACGCTTTGAATCGTCGCGCGGATTGATTTCGTCGGTCGGTCATGAATGGCGGAAAGCACGAGCGCGCAACGAACCATTTCGATCGAGCGGGAGTCGCGCGAATCAAACCCCTCGCCACCGCTTTCCAATTAAACCCTTTTCACAAATGACGTTTTCGTGACCGAATTCACAGGGTAGCCTGCACCCGGTGTGTGCTGTGGCCGCGCGCCCATCCCCACTCTCGGCCAATACGTGAAACTACGTACAAAAGCGCTTCTAAGCGAAGCTGTGACCAAAGTACAACAAATGGCGCGCATTGCGCCCGCCAACATGCCTGCGCGAGGGAACAGCGGCGCGCACCAATTTCGATCGAAGGCTTGTGATCGTGCGGCCTTGCGACGCCGAGGCCGGCCGATTGGCAGCTACTCGCCGAGCTTCTTGATCCGCTTGACCAGCCGCGACACCTTGCGGCTCGCCGTGTTGCGGTGAAACTGGCCGCGCTGGGCCGCCCGCATGAGCTGCGGTTCGGCCTTCTTCATCGCCTCGACCGCCCGATTGCGGTCGCCGGCGGCGATTGCCTCTTCGACGGCGCGCACGGCGCTGCGAACGCGTGAGCGGCGCGCCTTGTTGATGGCGGTGCGGCGGGCGATCTTGCGCGCGGCCTTGCGGGCTGAACTGGTGTTGGCCATGGATGCTCGTCGGACCTGTCAAAAACAACGGAAAAATCAACGGCGGCGAGGGCGCCCGCCGCCAGCGCGCCGCTTATAGTCACGCTCCGCGGCCGCGTCAACGCCCGGTGGCGGCGCCGCTCTGCCGTGCCGCGTGCTCAGGCCGTCTCGGGCAGCATCGCCGCGTCGTGGCCGTAGAGCCAAGCGATCGCCGGGATGGCCCAGTCGGTCGAGCCGCTCGCCATCTGTTCGTCGCGGGCTCGCTGGGCCGGTCCGTCCGGCAGGTGAAACCGCGTCTTGTTCGCGCGCGACTGCAGTTGGCAGCGGGTCGTGCGCGGCAGGCGGACGGCTTGATAGAACGCAAGTGCGGCCGGCACGTCGCGGCCGAAGCGGTCGAGACAGGCCGTCAAGGCTGCGCCGTCCTCGATGGCCTGGCCCGCGCCCTGGCCGAGAAACGGCAGCATCGGATGACAGGCGTCGCCGAGCAGCGTGACGCGCCCGAACGACCAGCGCGGCAACGGATCGCGGTCGAGCAGCGCCCATTTGAAGGTCGAGTCGGCAGCGGCAATGATGCCGCGCACCTGATCGTGGAAACCGGCGTAGGCCGCCGCCAGGTCGGCAATGTTGCCGGGCTCGGTCCAGGATTCCTTGACCCAGTCGTCCTGCTCGATGAGGCCGACAAAGTTCAGCATTCGCCCGGCGGACACGTAGTAGTAGACGAAATGCCGGCCCGGCCCCATGGTGTTGTTGGCCGCTGCATCCAGACCGAGATGGGCCACGCGCTCCGCGGCAATCAGGCCGCGATAGGCGATGCAGCCGGTGAAGCGCGGCCGCTCGGGTCCGAGCAAGGCGTGGCGGACCGTCGAGTGGATGCCGTCCGCACCCACGATCGCCTCGTGCCGAGCCTCCGCCCCGTTTTCGAAGCGGACGGAGACGTGGTCGCCGCCTTCGGCAAAGCCGATGCAGCGGTGACCGAGATGCAGCCGCTCCGCCGGGAGCGCCTGACCGAGCAGCGCGTTCAGTTCGCCGCGATGGAACACGTAGTGGGGCGCGCCAAAGGCCGCTTCCGTCGCCTCGCGCAGGCGGGTAAACGCGAGCGTGCGCCCGTCCTGCCATCGACGCTGGTGAAACGCGGACGGCCGGAACGCAATCCGTTCGAGCGCGTCGCCAAGGCCGAGCCGGAGCAGAAGCCGCGAGGCATTGGGGCCAATGACGAGACCGGCGCCGACCTCACTCGGCTCACGGGTCTGCTCGTAGACATGGACGTCGTGGCCCGCGCGCCACAGGTTGAGCGCTGCGGCGAGCCCGCCGATCCCGCCCCCGATAATGCCGATGGAGAGCGATTGCCCAGCCATGGCCGGCCGACAGGGCGCCGTTCAGGCCACGCGCTTGCCGCGCACCTGGTCGTAGCCGGCAACGGCTGCGGCGCGGTCGACGGCCGGAAACGGCGCAAGCGGTGGCTTGACGCGGGCGAGCGCCGGATCGGCGTGAATATGCGCAAGCAGTGCCTTCACTCCCGACACCAGCGCCTTGCCGTCGAACAGCTTGCGGATCGCGACGGCGGCCTCGAGCGCGTCCGCCTCGCCCGCACTCCAGGCGCGTTGGCAGAGATCGGCGTTCAGATTTGCGGTCGCGGAAATACAGCCGGCGAAACGGCCGGTGCGCGCCTCCAACAGCACGGCCTCGGTCGAGGGAAAAACCGCAAATTCCGGGGCGACGGCGGCGGCGGCGCGCGCATAGGCCATGTCGCCCGAGGAGTCCTTCAGTCCGACGATGCGGTCGGCGAAGCGCTCCCGCAAGCGGCGCACCAGATCGACATGCCAGGGCACGCCCGACTGTTGTGGGAAATGATAGAGATAAAGCGGAACGGGGGCCGGGGCAGTGGCCCGAACAATCGCATCGACGTAAGCGACAAGGCCGTCGTCCGGCACGCCCTTGTAGTAGAACGGCGGCAGCAGCAATGCGCCGGCGAATCCCAGTTCGGCCGCGTAGCGCGTGAGTGCGATCGCGTCAGCCACCGCGGCGGCGCCGGTGCCGACCATGAGGCGGTCCATCGGCAGGCCCGCTTCGCGAAAGGCGCGCATGACCTGCCTGCGCTCCTCCAGCGAGAACGAGGTGGCCTCGCCGGTGGTGCCGAGCACGTTGAGACCGTCGCAACCGTTGTCGAGCAGATGGCGCGCCAAGCGGACGGCCCGTGCAGTATCGGGCGCTCCGACGTCGTCGATCGGCGTGGCGATCGCGGCGATCACGCCGCGCAACTTGCTCTGGGTCATTCTTTATCCTCGGATGCTATCGCGTCAGGATGGAGCCTCGGCCGTGGTCCCGGCATGCGGTTGGCGCGCCGGTGCTCGTTTGGGGGTTTCATATCACCCCCGCTGCAACCGGAGTGGCACGAACCATGGCCGCCGACAAGCTGGGTTCCCGCGCTTCTGAGCCGTCGGTCGGTTGCGGCGCGACCGGCGCCGCGTGGCGGATCGATCCTGTGACAATTCTGTGACTCGGGCGCGATTTGCTGCGCGGATCGTTTGAGCAGGCAGATGGCGCGAACTACCATCCGGCATCGTGATTTTATTCCTGTACGGCAGGGGGTTGGCATGCTCGGCTGGTTTCAGAAGCTGATGCCGAAGGAGGAGCGCTTCTTCGACCTGTTCGTGCGGCACGGCGAGACGGTGCTGGCGGGTGCCAAGGCGATGCGCCGAATGCTCGACGGCGGTGAACAGATCGATCGCTGCTGCCGGGAGATATTCGAGCACGAGAACCGGGCCGACGAGATCACCCGGGAGGTGCTGACGGCCGTGCGCCGCGCGTTCATCACCCCCTTCGACCGCACCGACATCCAGGACCTGATCAGCCGCATGGACGATGCGATCGATCAGATGAACAAGACCGCGAAAACCATCCAGCTGTTCGAGGTGCGCCGTTTCGAGCCGCAGATGAAGCAGATCGGCGACGTGGTCTTGCAGGCGGCCGGGATCGTGCTCGAGACATTGCCGCTCTTGAGCTCGATCGGCACCAACGCGCCGCGGCTGCACCAGCTCACGGAGACGATCATCCACATCGAGGAACGGGCCGATCAGCTCCATTCGGAGGGCCGCAAGGCGCTGTTTCTGGCCAGTCGTGCGAGCGGGAACGCGATGCAGTTCATCATCGGCAACGAGATCTACGACCACCTGGAGAAGATCGTCGACCGGTTCGAGGACGTGTCGAACGAGATCAGCGCACTCGTGATCGATCACGCCTAGACGGGGGCCGGCGATGGACGCAAGCCTTGCCCTGCCCGTGCTGATCGGACTCATCTTCGTCGCGCTTGCCTTCGATTTCCTCAACGGCCTGCACGACGCCGCCAATTCGATCGCCACCATCGTCTCGACCCGCGTGCTGCGGCCGCGCTACGCCGTGATTTGGGCGGCCTTCTTCAATTTCATCGCCTTCCTGTTCTTTGGGCTGCACGTGGCGCAGACCATCGGGGTCGGCCTCGTGGCCGCCGAAGTGGTCGATGCGCGCGTCATCTTTGGCGCGCTGATGGGCGCGATCATTTGGAACCTGGTCACCTGGTGGGGCGGCATACCCTCGAGCAGTTCGCATGCGCTGATCGGCGGGCTCGTGGGGGCGGGTGTCGCCAAGGCCAGCGGCAGCGCGGTGGTGTGGGCCGGCCTGCTCAAGACCGCCGGCGCCATCGTGCTGTCGCCGTTAACCGGCTTCTTTCTGGCCCTGCTGCTTGTGCTGACCGTGTCCTGGTCGTTCGTGCGCGCCCTCCCGCGCACGGTCGATCGCCTGTTCCGCTCGGTGCAGTTTGTCTCCGCCTCGCTCTACTCGCTCGGCCATGGCGGCAACGATGCGCAGAAGACCATGGGCATCATTGCCGTCCTGCTGTTCTCGCAGGGCCATCTCGGCGAACGGTTCTATGTGCCGTTCTGGGTGGTCATCACCTGTCAGGCGGCGATGGGGCTCGGCACGCTGGTGGGCGGCTGGCGCATCGTCCACACCATGGGCTCGAAGATCACGCGGCTCACGCCGATGCAGGGAGCCTGCGCCGAGACCGGCGGGGCGATGACGCTGTTCGCGGCGACCTATCTCGGCATCCCGGTGTCCACCACGCACACCATTACCGGCGCGATCGTCGGCGTGGGCGCCGCGCGCAAGGTCTCCGCCGTGCGCTGGAACATCGCCAGCGGCATCGTTGTCGCCTGGATCATCACGCTGCCGGCGGCGGGTCTGATCGGCGCCGTGTTCTACCTGCTGTCGGGCGTTCCTCTCTGACCGCAGCCTGCGGGCGGACGCTTCCTGCGAGGGACCGTCGCAGTGGTCAGCGCACCGCAGCCGGTGCGAGCCGTCCGCCGGCGGCGGTGCGAATGCGCAGCGCCGAGGCCTTGGCGTCCCGCACCACCCTGTCCACATCATAGGCGACGAGCCTGCCGCCGCGCTTGACGATCCTTCCGTCGACCATGACGGTGTCCACGTTCGCCGGCGTTGCCGACTGCACCACCGAGGCCTCGATATCGGCAATCGGCGCGATGTTGATGTCGTTGCCGCGGATCAGGATGATGTCGGCGCGCTTGCCGACCGTGATTGACCCGGTCACCTCGCCGAGCCCAAGCGCCTTGGCGCCGTTGAGCGTTGCCATCTGGATCACCTCGCGGAAGGTGACCTCGGGCAGGCTTTCGGTCGGCGTGCCGCGCCAGGGAATGCCCATGTTCCAGGTGAACCGCATCGTCTCGAACATGTTCGGCGGCGCAATCGAGGTCGCATCGAACGACAGCGAGATCAGAACGCCGTGCTTGCGCATGCGCAAGAGCGCGACGCGCGGATCGCCCGCGCGGCCAAGTCGGAACTCCGACAGGGTCGCAAAACTGAGCGGCGTGCCGGTGCGCGCCATCGCCGCAGCATCGGCATCGCTCGCCGGCAGATAGTGGCAGATCAGGAGCTTGGGCCCGAGCCAGCCCCGCCGCTCGTAGTCTTCGGCATCGACCCGGTTGGGCGGCGTTTGGCCGGCGTGGATCGCGATCCACAGGCCGCGCTGGCGCGCCGCCTCCATGTCCCTGTGATAGGTCGGCTCGTCACTCTGCGACAGCCCGCGCAGGTTGACGCCGAACGACACCAGGCCGTCAAAGGCGGTGCCGCCGGAAAAATACTCGCGCCGAACTCGATCGATGTTGGTGAAGTCGAGCGGCTCGTTGCGCGGCATCTGATCCACGTGGCCGTGCGAGTAGAGCGCCCGCAGAAGCGAGTCACGGTGCGCACGCAGCTCGGCATCGGCGTGCGCCGGCGTGCGCGTGTTGTGCGACCAGTTGTGAACGGTGGTGATCCCGGCATTGGCAAGTTCCACCAGGCCAAGCATGACGCTGCTGTAGAAATCTTCCGGCGTGTAGAGCTTGGAGGTTGCGTTCTTGGCCGGGAAGTAGCCGAAGCCGTCGCCGACGAAATTGCGTCCGAGCGCACTCCACATATGGTAATGCGTATCGACGAATCCCGGCATCACGATCATGTCGGCGGCGTCGATCGTTTCGGCGCCGGGCGCGGCGAGATCGGGACCGATCGCCTCGATCCGGCCGTCGCGCACATGCACGTCGGCGCGCGGCAGCACCGGCCGGGCGGGATCGACGGTGATCACGGCGCCGTTCTTGATCAGATAATGGCCGCGCGGCACCGCCGGCGTCGCGCCCTGTGCGAACGCTGGCGAGACGGCCATCGCGCCCAACCCGGTCAGGGCGGTTGCCCCCAGAAGCTGGCCAAATCGCCTGCGGTTCATCATGGTCGCCTCCCTGTGACGGCGACTTACCCGCTCACATTGAATGCGGCGAGTGCCGCCATGTTGACAAGCTGGCTGTCTTTCGCGCCGAGCTGGACGATCTGCACCGGACGGTCGAGGCCGACCAGCAGCGGACCGATGACGGTTGCGCCGCCGAGCTCCTGCAGCATCTTGGTGGAGATCGAAGCGGAATGGAACGCCGGCATGATCAGCACGTTGGCGGGCCCGCTCAACCGCATGAACGGATAGGCCGCCGCGGCTTCCGGATTGAGCGCCACGTCGGCCGCCATCTCGCCGTCGTACTCGAAATCCACCCGGCGCTGGTCGAGGATCTTGACCGCCTCGATCACGTGCGCGGACCGCTCGCCAGGCGGATGGCCGAAGGTGGAGAAGGCGAGCATGGCGACCCGCGGCTCATAGCCCATGCGGCGGGCCACGCCAGCCGCCTCCATGGCGATGTCGGCCAGTTCGTCGGCCTTGGGCATTTCGCAGATCGCGGTGTCGGCGACCAGCACGGTGCGACCGCGTGAGAGCACGAGCGACAGGCCGATGACGCGGTGACCGGGCTTGGGGTCGATCACCCGGCGCACGTCCTCGAGCGCGACCGAGTAGTTGCGCGTGACGCCGGTCACCATGGCGTCGGCGTCGTCGAGCGCAACCATGCAGGCGGCAAAGTGGTTGCGGTCCTGGTTGATCAGGCGCTGGCAGTCGCGGAACAGGTAACCCTTGCGCTGCAGCCGCTCATAGAGATAGGCGGCGTAATTGGCGTTGCGCCGCGACAGCGCGGCGTTGATGATCTCGATGCCGCTGCCGAGCTCGATGCCGAGGTTGCGGGCGCTCTGGCGGATGGGCTCCTCGCGTCCGACCAGCAGCGCCGTGCCGAGGCCCTCATGCACGAAGCTCGCCGCGGCGCGGATCACCTGCTCCTCCTCACCCTCCGCGAACACCACCCGCTTGGGCGAACGGCGCAGGCGCTGGAACACGCGCTGCAACACGCCGGCCACGGGATCGCGGCGCGAGCGCAGCGACTCGCGGTAGGCGTCCATGTCGACGATCGGCTTGCGGGCAACGCCGGAATCCATGGCGGCCTTGGCCACTGCCGGCGGCACGTGCGAGATCAGCCGCGGATCGAACGGAACCGGGATGATGTATTCAGGCCCGAACTTGGGGCGCATGCCGTAGGCGGCGGCCACTTCGTCCGGCACGTCCTCGCGCGCCAGCTCGGCGAGAGCGCGCGCGGCGGCAATCTTCATCTCCATGTTGATGGTCGTGGCGCGCACGTCGAGCGCGCCGCGGAAGATGTAGGGAAAGCCGAGCACGTTATTGACCTGGTTCGGATAGTCCGAACGGCCGGTGGCCATGATGGCGTCATCGCGCACCTCGGCCACCTCCTCCCAGGTGATTTCGGGGTCGGGATTGGCCATGGCGAAGATGATCGGCTTGGGCGCCATCGACTTGACCATCTCCTTCGACACCGCGCCCTTGGCCGAAAGGCCGTAGAACACGTCGGCGCCCTTGAGCGCATCGGCCAGCGTGCGCGCGTCGGTCTTGACGGCGTAGGCCGATTTCCACTGGTTCATGCCTTCCTTGCGGCCCTCGTAGATGACGCCCTTGGTGTCGCAGAGAATGAGGTTCTCCGGCCGAAAGCCGATCGACCGCAGCAATTCAAGGCAGGCGATTCCGGCAGCGCCCGCGCCGTTGCAGACGAGCTTGGTGTCCTCGATCTTTCGCCCGGTCAGATCGAGGGCGTTGAGCAGGCCGGCGGTGGCGATGATGGCGGTCCCGTGCTGGTCGTCGTGGAAGACCGGAATGTCGAGCAACTCACGCAGCTTCTGCTCGATGATGAAGCACTCCGGGGCCTTGATGTCTTCCAGATTGATGCCGCCCCAGCCCTTGCCCAAGAGCTTGACGCAATTGATGAACTCCTCCGGATCCTCGGTCGACACTTCGAGATCGATGGAGTCGATGTCGGCAAAGCGCTTGAACAGGACGGCCTTGCCCTCCATCACCGGCTTGGCCGCGAGGGCGCCGCGATTGCCGAGCCCGAGGATGGCGGTGCCATTGGTGACGACGGCGACGAAGTTGCCCTTGGTCGTGTAGTCGAAGGCGCGGCTCTCGTCCTCGGCGATGGCGAGCACCGGCACGGCGACACCGGGCGAATAGGCCAGCGACAGATCGCGCTGTGTTGCCATGGGCTTGGTGGCGACCACTTCGAGTTTGCCCGGCCGGCCTTGGCTGTGGAAGAGGAGCGCCTCCTGGTCGGTAAAGGTCGGCCGATTGCTATTGGATTTCTTCGTCATTTCAACACGCTACCTTTCGGCCGAGGGCCATCGTCGCGACGTTAGCGGAAGCGGGCCGGACTGCTCAAGGGAGCCCGGCGGCGGACCGGCATGCAGCGACCGCGGTGCGTCTTGCCGCAGCCAGCACCATCGCCAAATTTTGGCCGTGCTTGCGGTGCTGTGACAGCGCGAGGTTGAACGCCCCCTGGCGGCGGACTATGCAGGGCTCCCAAGAAAACGCCCTGAAACGAGATCATGATCCGGTTCTTGCTGCGCTTCCTAGGCCTGCTGCTGCTCGCGCTCGCCTTCATCTTCGTAATCTACGACGGCATGAAATCGATCGCCGACGGCGGCCTGTTTCTCACCAAGGTCATCCAGATCTGGACCGACATCCATCTGGCCAGCCTGCAGGCGGCGCAGGCGGCGATTGAGCGCTATACCGGCGCCGAAGTCTGGCAGATCGCCGTGGTCCCGATTCTCGAGCAGCCGGCTTCGGCCGTCTTCTGCGTGCTCGGTGTGCTCCTGATCGTCCTTGGGCGCAAGAAAAAACCGTTGATCGGCTACGCCCGCGATTAGGCGGCGTCCGCGCTGCCCCCTGCCGAACATGGCGTTGGCTGGCTCGGCCTCCTTGCGGCTGTTGCCTGCGGACGCGACTAACGCTTGCGCAGCGCGATCTGCACGGCGGTGATGAAGGTTCCGTGCGGGACGATTGCGACCGATTGGCGCTTGCCGCTGGTCGTCAGCGCAAGATCGGCGGTGAATGCATCGCCGCTCGCGCGCGCCCGCACCCGGTTGCCGGCCGCTTGGCCGCTGATGGTTCCGGACACGCCGTTGCTCGACTCGCTCCAGCGGCCGTAGATGCGGCCGCGCCGCTCCACCACCTGGCTCGAAAGGTTGAATGTGTAGCTGTCGCTGGCGCAGCGGATGCTCAAGCTCAGGCTCTTGCCGCCGCCGAGCACATGATTGGCGAGGCAGCGCAATCGCTCGCGCGTGCCGCTTGACAGCGTCAGTGTCCCGCCGCCGGACCAGGCGCCGGCCATCACGGCAAAGACATGCGCCGATTCCTGCTGGCCGCGCGGGGCCGTGGCCGCGGCGGCTGGTTTTGCGGCCTCGGCCTGCGGCACCGCGGCGGTCGGGGCTGGGGTCGGAGCCGACGCGGAAGCCTGCGCCTGAGCCTGCGGCGGCGCGAAGGCGAGCGCCAAGGCGAGCGCCAAGGCGACCGCCATGGCCAGGTTGACAAGCGGAGTGCGGATGAATGCTGTCATGGAATGGCCTCCTCGCCGGATCCGTCTTGGCGCGGCGTCATCAGCGTTTGCTGAGCGAAAGCTGAACCCGCTCCACAGCGGTGCCTTCCGGCCGGATGGTGACGGACTGGCGACCGCCGCTCGTCGCCATGGTCAGCCGGGCCGAGAAGGTGTTGCCGATCGCGAGCGCCTGGAGCTGGTTGCCGCTTGCGCGGCCGGTCAGCGTGCCGGCGGAATTGTAACTTGTCTCGCTCCACTGGCCGGAGATCGAACCGCCGCGGTGTGTGACATAGCCGCTCAGGTCGAAGCGGTAGCTGTCGCTGGCACAGCGGATACCAAGCTGAACGTTGTTGCCGTCCTGATCGACGGTGTAGTTCGCCCGGCAACGCAGCCGCTCGCGTTTGCCGTCGGACATCGAAATGATGCCGCCGCCGGACCAGGCGCCGGCCATGCCCGAGAATGGGCCCGCGGCCCGCGTGACGTCCGGTGGCAGCGTCAGCGCCAGGACCGCCGTGGCCACGGCCAATCGCCTGATCAGAGCCTGCATCATCTCCTCCCCAATGACGCGCGGCGCGCCTCCCGCCGCGGTGCCACGCCGACCCCGCCAAAGCTTGCCGACCGCATCACGTTGCAAAGCCCCGGCCATGATCGAAGTCAATGATCGTCGCGCGCGATGCGGCGGCCCTCTCAAATCCTGGCCGGCACGTCCGAGGAGCCAACGCCGCGCGGGTCGGGGCATCGATCAGGAGCCGGCGCTGGGTCGCCTCGTCTTCCAGCATCATGTGAGGACGGCCTTCCATCGCCCGTATCCGGACCGGCGCGCCGGCTATTTGAGGGCGTCGAGGCCGGCCCGGGCGATCTGCGCGTCCTGGGCGGACAGCACGCCGGATACGCCGATGGCCCCGACGATCTTGCCGTCAACGACGATCGGCAATCCGCCTTCGAGCGGTACAATGTCTTTCAGCGCGAGAAAACGCAGGCCGGCCCCGCCGCTGGAGATCGCGTCATCCAGCACCTTGGAGGGACGCTTGAAGTAGAGGGCCGAGCGCGCCTTGCCTTGCGACAGTTCGATCGACGAGAGCTGCACGTTGTCATTGCGATGCAGCATGACGAGGTGCCCGCCGCTGTCGATAATGGCGATGACCACCGACCAGTTGTTCTTGTTGGCCTCGGCCTCGGCGGCAGCCATGACCTTCTTGGCGCTCTCCAATCCGATCGGCGGACCGTAGGGGGGCGGGACGGTCTGCGACCGGGCGGGCAACACCGCAAGCAGCACGAAAACGCAGGCGCCGGCGATGGTCTTCAGCGTCGTCATGGGGCCTCCCATCGGAATTCGCATCAGCGGCAGCATAAGTTGCAATGCGGGCCAGGGGAACAGGCGCGCTCGCGGGGGCGTGATGCCGGCCGGGGCCCGAATGGCCGCAAAGTGACGCCCGCGCCGCGTGCCTTGGCCGACGGCTGGGCCTATATTCGCCCTATCGAGCGCGGGAGGACGAACGATGTTCATGTTCAAGAAATCGCTGCAGATGCCGGCCAAGGGTCAGGCGCTGCCCGGCCGGCCGCATCCGATCCCGACCGCAGAGCGGCATTTCGTCAGCGGCCGTGCGCTGAAAGGGCCGTATCCGCCATCGCACGAGACGGCGATTTTCGGAATGGGGTGTTTCTGGGGTGCCGAACGCAAGTTTTGGGAGCTCGGCGAGGGTATCCATGTGACCGCGGTGGGCTATGCCGGCGGCGAGACGCCCAACCCGACCTACGAGGAGGTCTGCACCGGACGCACCGGGCACAACGAAGTCGTGCTTGTGGTCTACGACCCGGCCAGAATTTCCTATGAACGGCTGCTCAAGACCTTCTGGGAGAATCACGATCCAACCCAGGGCATGCGCCAGGGCAACGACATCGGCACGCAGTATCGCTCAGGCATCTATGCCACGACGCCCGCGCAGAGGGCGGCCGCCGAAATGTCGAAGACAATGTATGCCAGGGCGCTGGCGGCGCGCGGCTTCGGGCCGATCACGACCGAGATTCTCGATGCTCCGCCGTTCTATTTCGCCGAGGATTATCATCAGCAGTATCTTGCCAAGAACCCGTTCGGCTATTGCGGGCTTGGCGGCACCGGCGTGTCCTGTCCGATCGGCACGGGCGCAACGACGCCATAGGTAGGCCAGTGAACCAAGCGGTGTGGGAGAGGCAGGGAGCGGCGGCCGACAACCGCGGCTAAGGCTTCATTAACCATACCTGGGCGTTAATCGCGCGCGAGTGTTGCCGTGGCTCGCCCGGATTCGCCCGCATGCGGCTTGCGCACTGTCCCGTTCTGCTGCTGGCCGCGCTGGCGCTGTCGGCCTGCGCGCGCGACATGCCGCGCTATGCCGCGGCCACGGCACCGGGCGAGCGCTCCGAGCTTGACGCCATGATGTACGGCGCCCCGGCCGCCGCCTCCGCCACCGTGCGGCGGGCGGCGCAGGCGCTGCCGGCCGCGCTGTTCGAGGCGGGCGGAGCCTACACGCTCGATGCCGGCGACAGGCTGCGCGTCGTCGTCTTCGGCCAGGATGCGCTCTCCAACAGCTATGCTGTCGACGCCGCGGGCCAGATCACCCTGCCGCTGATCGGTCCGGTTTTGGCGCGCGGGCTCACCACCACGCAGCTTGCGGGCGCGATCGCCGCCAAGCTCAGGCAGAACTTCATCCGCGACCCGAGCGTGGCGGTGGAGGTCGAGGTCTACCGGCCGTTCTTCGTGCTCGGCGAGGTCGCCTATCCCGGCCAGTACCCTTACGTGCCCCACATCACGCTGGAGAAGGCGATCGCGATCGCCGGCGGCTTCACCCCGCGCGCGCAGACGCAGCGCGTCATCGTCAAGCGCAACGTCGGCGGCGAAACCGCCCTGTTCGCCATGCCGCTCGGCTATCCGCTGCGCCCCGGCGACACCGTCACCGTCAAGGAACGCTGGTTCTGAACGCGGCGCCGCGTGGGCGCCGCGTTCTGGCAGGCGTCGTCATGGTCCGCGAAGCCCCGCGCGCAAGACCGCGCGGCGGCGTGCCATCCACGACGGTCGCGCCGCGCCGCGCCGGCGGCTCAGTCGAACCTGGCCGGGGAGGAGAATGGCCGGCTCGCATCGACCACGAACATGACGAGCTGGTCAAGATCGCCCGTGCCGGCGCTGAACACCTCCATCGGCGTGTCCGCGGCATGGCCGTTCATGCTGTTGCCCGCTTCGGCATAGCCGACGCCCTTTGGCGTTCTTTGGCCCAGCCTTCCGGCCAGCACGTAGAATGCTTCGGATCCCGGGTGCGAATGGATGGCGGTCTTCGCGCCGGGCGGTCCGCCGGCGCGATTGATACGCAGCAGGTACTCCGGCGCGGCCATCGTCGGCACCGGTCCGACCTCGGCCACCTTGTGGCCGCCCGATGATGCGCCGCCCCTCGGCCCGAGCGTGAACAACCACGCCTTGCCCGCGATTTCGGCTGCCAGCGCGGCTGGGCCCGCAGCGGCCTTGGCCGCGGCAAGGGTCGGAAAATTCTCGATCCGCCAGTAGAGCGGGCCCGGCGGCAATTGCTTGAGCTTCGTTTCGGCCACCGGCGTGATAACGAATTTCTGCGCCTGCGCCTTCAATGACGAAGCCAGCAGCAATCCCGATGCCGCCGCTGCGAATGCGGTCGCCAAGGAAATCGCACGGCCGCGCTTGATTCGATCGCGTCTCATGGCTGCGCTCCTCATTTCGAGTTCCAATGCCTCATGCCCGCGGCGATGCGGGCCGCGCCGCCAGCATCGCATTCGACGCAACAATCCGCTTTGAGAAACGATTACCGTCGCGTCAGGGAATTCTTGATTTTGGTTCAGCACGCCGTGCTATTTTGCTGCTGCTCGATGGTTCCGTTCGGACTTGCGCCATGCGCTATCTGTTCGAGGACTACGCGCTCGATGCCGACCGCCGCGAACTGCTCCGCGGCACGAAGCCGATTTCGGTCGAGCCGCAGGTTTTCGACCTGCTGCACTACCTCGTCCGCAATCACGATCGCGTCGTCAGCAGGGATGACGTTTTCGCCGCAGTGTGGAACGGCCGTGCCGTCTCCGAATCAGCGCTCAGCACGCGGCTGAATGCCGTGCGTGTCGCGCTCGGAGACAGCGGCGAGCAGCAGCGGCTGATCAGGACGTTTCCGCGCAAGGGCTTGCGCTTCGTCGCAAGCGTTCGCGAGGACATGGGTGTCGGCAGTCGGCATCCGGTCGAGGCCCTGCCCGCGATCTCCGACCGCGCCTCGATCGCGGTGCTGCCGTTTGCAAATCTGAGCAGCGACCCGGAACAGGATTATTTCGCCGATGGGATGGTCGAGGACATCATCACGGCGCTGTCGCGCAATCGTGCCTTCTTCGTCATCGCGCGCAATTCGTCGTTCACCTTCAAGGGCCGCAAGACCGACATCAAGCAGGTCGGACGCGAGCTCGGCGTGCGCTACGTGTTGGAAGGCAGCGTGCGCAAGGCGGGAGGTCGGGTGCGCGTCAACAGCCAGTTGATCGAGGCGCCGACCGGCCATCATTTGTGGGCCGATCGCTTCGACGGCGAACTGGCCGACATCTTCGAACTGCAGGATCAGATCGTCACCCGCGTGGTGGGAGCGATCGCCCCGCAGCTCGAGAAAGCGGAAATCGACCGTGCCAAGCAGGATGCCCCTGGTGATCTTGCCGCCTATGATCTTTATCTTCGCGGCCTGGCTCGTTGGAACTGCTGGACCAAGAAGGATAACGCCGAGGCGCTGAAGCTCTTCTACGCCGCGATCGACAAGGATCACGACTATTCGCCGCCCTATGGACTGGCGGTGTCCTGTTATCTCCTGGGCAAGGCGAGCGGTTGGCTGTCTAGCGTGGACGACAAGGAAATCGCCCGCCTCATCGAACGGGCCGTTGACGTCGGCGTGGACGACCCGGTCGCGCTGTGCTGGGCCGGACACGCGCTGGCGTTCTTCTTCAAGGACGTCGAGCGTGGCCTGGTGCTGATCGACCGGGCGCTGCACCTTGACCTGAACCTGGCGGTCGCCTGGCAGCGGAGCGGCTGGGTCCGGGGCTATGCCGGCGACCCGGAGGCGGCGATCGAGAGCCTGAACAAGGCGATCCGGCTCAATCCGCTTGATCCGAGAATGTTTTTGACTCAGAGCGCGATGGCGTTCGCCCACTTCATCGCCGGGCGCAATGACGAGGCAGCCGCCTGGGCCGCCAACGCGTTGCGGGTCAAGCCCAACTGGCCGCCGGCGCTGCGCGTGGCGATTGCGTCCAATGCCATGCTGGACCGGCGCGACGAGGCCAAGTGGGCGTTGACCATGCTGCTGCGGGTCGATCCGACATTGACCATCGGCCGGACCTGCGAATTCTATCCGCTTCGACGGGACGTCGATCGCCGACGGTTGATTGTTGCCCTGCAGAGGGCGGGCATGCCGCAATAGCGCTGCGTCCGGTCATGCTGAACGCGCCGCCAGCCGAGGCCATCGCCCGCTGACCGGAGAGCGTTCCTGACCTGCGCTGCGCTGGTGTTGCATGACCGCAAGGGACCGGAATGACGTCGGCCGCGTCATCATGAAACGACGCGGCCGATGCAGTGTCGTGTGTTCCGGCGCGCGGGCTATTTTTTCATGTGCTTGGCAAGGAACGCCATGCTCCGCTGCCAGGCGAGATCGCGGCTCGGCTGATGGAAGCTGCCGCGCTCGTCGCAATGGAAACCGTGGCCGGCGTCCGGATAGACGTAGATCTCGCAGTCGGGGCGCTTCTGCTTGATGATCTCCACGTCGGACATCGGGATGCTCTGGTCCTTCTCGCCGAAGTGCATCTGCGTCGGGCACTTGGGTTTCTCGTCGGCGAAGGCGACGATTCGGCCGCCGTAGTAGGCGATCGCCGCGCTCAGGCCCGACAGCCGCGTCGCGGCGAGAAAGGCGATGGTGCCGCCCATGCAGAAGCCGATGATGCCGACCGGTCCGACGCCCTTGAGGTCCTTGATCGCGGCGTCGGTGTCGCGAAGCATCGCGTCCCAGTCGGGCTTTGCGACGAAGGTGCGCGATTTCTCGATCTCGGCCGGCGTGTAGCCCGACTCGTAATTGCGCTGCGTGCGATCGAACAGCGCCGGCGCCACCGCCACATAGCCTTCGCTGGCGAGTCTGTCGCAGACGGCGCGAATGTGATGGTTGACGCCGAAAATCTCCTGGATGACGACCATGCCACCCTTGGCACTGCCTGCCGGATCGGCGCGATAGGCACCGAGCTGATGGCTGTCGGACGCGGTGAGCGTGAAATGCTTACCCAAGTGAACCTCCCGATTGTCATTCGACGCTGAACGTCATGCGGCACCGGCTGCGGCGGATGACTCCGGCGGCCGGCATGAACGTGTGTTTATCATGGTTGCCCCGGAATTGAACCACGCTCCTGCCGCTGGCGGCACGCCGGGCAACATCCCCTTCATCGCCCGAGGCGAGCCCGGGCCACATCGCCTTGGCTCCTGCCTATCGATGATGCACGGCGAGCCAGACGGTCGCCTCGTCGGGCGAGGTCCACGCCACCCGGTGCCGCGCATGCGCGGGAATGTGCAGGTAATCGCCGGGTCCGAGCCTCCGCGGCCATGGTTCGCCTTCGACCACGATTTCGGCGGCACCCGCAAGCACGATCACCCATTCCGCCTCGGGCTGGTCGTACCAGAAGTCCTTCGGGCTTGCCTGTCCGCGCGAGACTATGCGCTCGATGCGCACGGAGGGCGTGGTGACGATCCGCCGAAATTCTTCCGCCGACAGCGCATCCGGAATCCCGGCGAAGATATTGCCTGCATGCAGGATCATGGCGCGATCCCTCGTCACGGTATTCGGCAGCGCGTGAAAGCCGCCGCGTTCAAGTGCGCCCGCCCGTGCGCTCAGTCCGCGGGACCGCGGTTCAAGCCGAACGCCTCGGCCAAGAGCGAATAAGAATGCTTGCGCGCCTCGTGGTCGTAGATCATGGAAGTCACCATCACCTCGTCGGCTTCCGTCGCCTGGATCAAAGGCTCGATGCGCGCCATCACCGTGCGCTTGTCGCCGACGATCAGGCGCGCCCGGTTGTGTGCAATCAGCGCGCGATCGCGCGGCGTGTAGTCGTAGGCGAGCGCCTCCTCGGGGCTCGGCAACGGCAGGTGCTGGCCCTGTCGGCGGCGGGCAAAATTGAGGTCGACCGTGCTGGCCAACCGCTCCGCCTCGGCGTCGCTGTCGGCGCAGACCACGTGCAGCGCAAGGATCGCCCAGGGCTGCGGCCGCGCGGCCGACGGCTTGAACTGGCGGCGGTACATGATCATCGGACCGACCGGATCGAAGTCGGAAAAGTGGTGCGCGAAGGAAAAGCCGGCGCCGACATGGGCGGCGAGCTGCGCCGAATAGTCGCTCGAGCCGAGCAGAAAGATCGGCGGCAGCGCCACGTCCGACGGCATCGGCTGCACGCGATGGAACGGATGGCTTTCGGGAAAGCCGCGCTGCTCGAACAGCAGGAGTTCCTGGAAGCGTTCGAGGAAGTCGTCGGCGGCCGGATCGTCCTGCCGGCGGCGCAAGGCGTAAGCGGTGACGGGATCGGTGCCGGGGGCGCGGCCGAGGCCGAGATCGATGCGACCGGGAAACAGGCCTTCAAGCACCTTGAACCGCTCCGCGACCGCAAGCGGGGCGTGGTTCGGCAGCATCACGCCGCCGGCGCCGATCCGCATGCGATCGGTGATCGCCGCGATCTGCCCGATCATGATGTCGGGTGCCGAGCTTGCGATCGAAGGTATGTTGTGGTGCTCGGCCACCCAGTAGCGCGCAAACCCGAGCCGGTCGGCAAGCCGCGCAAGATCGAGCGAGTTGCGCAGGGCCTGCGCACCGCAGATGGCAGTGGTGACCGGCGAGAGATCGAGAACGGACAGCGGGCGCATGCGCCACAGTTAGCGCGTCCGTGCGGTGCTTGTCATGTGCGCTCCGGCGGCGGCTGATCGCCGGTGGAGAGCCGCGTCAGTTGTTGTTGAACGGCCGGCCGAAGGCGCCGGCGAACGGATCGCGCGACCCGTTGTCGAAGGGGTCCGCCGTGCGACGGGCGGTGCGCGTGCGCTTCTTGTTGCGCACAGTCCCGCCGCGCGGTGCCTGGGCGGCGGCCTTCGGCTTGGCTGCAGGGATAGCCGCGGTCGTGGGCGCAACGGGTTCGGCCTCGGGGTTGCGCGTCTGGGGTGCTTCCGCCGGTTCGGTCGAGGCCGCAACGGAGCCGGTCGGCGACCGGTCCGCCGGCGGTTCTTCAGCGGCCACATGCGCAGGAGACGCCGGTGCCGCGGCAAGCTTTGCCGGTCCGCTGCCTTGTTCCTTCAGGTCCGCTGGCACGACGGGATCCTCGGGGGACGCCGGATGCGCGGGAGCGGCAACGAAGGCCGAAGGAACGGTGGCGACGGCGTCCGCCTCCTCGTCGGTGCCGACATCGTGCCTATGCGGCGACACCGATGGCGCCTCCTGGGAGCCGTCCGGACGATCGGGGGCTCCCGCGGGCTCGCGGCCACGCATGTCGGCCGCGCTTGCCGGTACCTCCACCGGCGTGCCCGCTCGCACGTCGATTGCGGCCGCGGGAATGGCAGGGACGGCGCGCTCGGCGGGCTCGATCGCGAGATTGGCGAACATCGGTTCGAGCGCCTGCGCGCGGGCGACGAAGCGCAAATCATAGCGCACCGGCTTTATCGCTGAAGGCCCGTTTGCCCCGGCTGGCATCGGCGCGGCCTGTGCCGCGATCAGCGGCAGCATTTCGTGTGCACTGTGTAGCGTTGCGGCAAACCGCAAGCCTGCGAAGACCACGCAAAAGCCGCACAGAAATGCGGCCACGATGAGCCGGAAGCTTGGCAGCATGCGTGCTGACCCGGAGTTCGGAGGCGGTGGCTTCGGTCCGTCTCATTAGCTGAGTCGCGCCTGGCAAAAAATCAAAATCGGTTGCATTCTCTGCCGGTTGCGATGGCGTCTCGATGCAGGCAATGCGAGTCCGCGCAACGCATCTGGACGGAACGCCCCCACTTGCGGATATTGGTGGCCTCGACCCTGTGCGTCGGGGTTGCCGGGCGGATGCCGGTATTTCGCGCCGCCGCGGCCGCGAAGCGGGAGTTGACCATGCCGTCCGTGATCGATTGGAAGGTGCCACCGTCGGTGCAACCCAAGCCGGAGGACTATTCCTACGATCTCGATACGGCGCTCAGCGCCATCGTCGGCGTGCGCGCGGTCATCCCGCCCGACGCCTTTACCGCCGACACGCTCGGCACCGAACGCGGCGGCAATGGTGTCCTGATCCGTGCCGACGGGCTCGTGCTCACCATCGGCTATCTGATTACCGAGGCGGAGACGATCTGGCTCACCTTGATCGACGGCCGCGCCGTGCCCGGCACGGTACTGGCCTATGACCAGACCACCGGTTTCGGGCTGATCCAGGCGCTCGCCCGCCTCGACCTGCCGGTTCTGCCGCTGGGCCAGTCGAGCGCGGCGACCATCGGCGAGCGCGTCGTCGTAGGCGGGGCCGGCGGGCGGCAGCGCTCGGTCGCCGCTCGCATCATCGCCAAGCAGGAGTTCGCCGGCTACTGGGAATACGTCGTTGACGAGGCGATCTTCACGGCGCCGGCGCATCCGAACTGGGGCGGCACGGCGCTGATCGGCGCGAACGGCGAGCTGCTCGGCATCGGCTCGCTGCAATTGCAGGAGGGACGCGAGCAGGGGCCGCCCGGCGACATCAACATGATCGTGCCGATCGACCTGCTCAAACCGATCTTCGATGATCTGTTGACACTCGGCCGCCCGAACCGCCCGCCGCGGCCTTGGCTCGGGCTCTACGCCACCGAGATCGAAAACCGGATCGTCGTCGTGGGCCTCGCCAAGGACGGCCCGGCGATGCGCGCGGATCTGCGCACCGGGGATGTGCTCCTGTCGGTGGCCGGCGCGCAGGTGCGCGGTCTTGCCGGCCTCTATCGTCGGGTGTGGTCGCTTGGCGCAGCCGGCGTCGAGGTGCCGTTTGTCGTCTACCGCGACGGCAGAACGATCGAAACTCGTGTCAAGACCGCCGACCGCAACCGCTTCCTGAAGGCGCCCAAGCTGCATTGAAACCGGCACGGCCGCAGTCGGCGTGCCGCCGCCACCAACGCGGGCGAATTCGTCGCATTGATGGAACGCTCGCGCGAATGTCATGGCCCGACGCCGGGCGCCGCTGCATGCACTCTAGGCCCGGCCCATGCATTGGTGCTACGACTCGCCAAGACGACGCCAGGACTGAACGACCGTGACGACCACCGCAGCCGCCGCGCGCGCGTCCGTGAGCGAGATCGACTCCGCCTATGCCTGGCTGCGCCTGGGCGTTGCGCTCGTGCTCGGGACCGTTGGCAGTGTCGGCATGTGGTCCTTCGTGGTCGCGCTGCCGGCGGTGCAGGCGGATTTCGGCGTTGCGCGCGGCGACGCCTCGCTGCCGTTCACATTGACCATGATCGGCTTCGGCGCGGGCGGCATCCTGCTTGGCCGGCTGGCGGATCGCTTCGGCATCGTGCCGCCGGTGGTCGCCGGCGCGCTGGCGCTCGGCGCGGGCTACGTGTTGTCGGGACTGGCCGGGAGCCTTTGGCAGTTCGCACTGGCGCAGGGGCTGATCGGCCTCGGCAGTTCCGGCACGTTCGGTCCGCTGATGACCGACATCTCCCACTGGTTCGAGCGGCGGCGCGGGATCGCGGTGGCGCTGGCTTCCTGCGGCAATTATCTTGCCGGCGCGGTCTGGCCGCCGATCATCCAGCACTATATCGCGACCGAGGGTTGGCGCACGACCCAGATCGGCATTGGCATCGTCTGCCTTGCGGTGATCCTGCCGCTGGTCGTGGCCATGCGGCGGCCCCCGCCGACGCAGCATGCCTCGCGGGCAACGGCGGGGGCGGCCGGCGCGCGCGCCTCGCTCGGCATCTCCTCCAACACGCTGATGGTGCTGCTCTGCATCGCCGGAGTGGCCTGTTGCGTTGCCATGTCGATGCCGCAGGTGCACATCGTCGCCTATTGCGGCGATCTCGGCTATGGGCCCGCCCGCGGTGCCGAGATGCTGTCGCTGATGCTGGGCTTCGGGCTCATCAGCCGGATTGCCGGCGGCTTCATCGCGGACCGCATCGGCGGGGTCGCGACGCTGCTGCTCAGTTCGTCGCTGCAGGGCGTGGCGCTGTTCCTGTATCTGTTGTTCGACAGCCTGGGCTCGCTCTACGTGATCTCGGCGCTGTTCGGCCTGTTCCAGGGCTCGATCGTGCCGATGTACGCGATCATCGTGCGCGAGTATTTCGCGCCGCAGGAGGCGGGCACGCGGCTCGGCGTCATCCTGATGGCGACGCTCGCCGGCATGGCACTGGGCGGCTGGATGTCGGGCGTCATCTTCGATTTCACCGGCTCCTACCAGGCGGCCTTCATCAACGGTCTCGTCTGGAACGTGCTCAACGTCTCGATCGTGTTGTGGCTGCTGGTGCGGCCCGGCCGGCGCGCCGTTCACGCCTGATTCACGGTCGCTAAAATTGCGCGCATCGGTTTAGCGGAATGGCAGGCCGGTGCTGCTACTGGTAACGGGTGGGCGTTCGCGCAGCGCTGGTTAACGCATGGCTAGCACGCAGATTGAGAAGGCGATCGAAGGTCTTGTTGTCCTGATCGCGGACAGCAACGCCTACATGCGCAAGCTCACCCGCATGATGCTGGTCAATATCGGCGCCAAGGCGATCTACGAAGCGGCCGACGGGATTGCCGCGATCGAGGCGATCCGCACCCTCAGCCCCGACGTGATGATCCTGGACTGGGACCTGCCGGTGCTGGACGGGCGCGAGGTCATGCGCATCGTGCGCTCGCCCGGCGTCTTCCCCAAGCCGAACCTGCCCGTCATCATGGTTACCGATTGCGGAGAGCGCTCGCGCGTGACCGCCGCCATCCGTCTCGGCGTGCACGAGTTCCTGGTCAAGCCGATTTCGCCGAAGACGCTGCAGCAGCGGCTGCTCGGCATCATCCTCAAGCCGCGACCGATGGTGCTCGCCGGCAAGTACTACATTCCGATGCCGCGACGCCGCGTCGATCTCAAGGAGTTCATCTACGCCGCGTGACCGCCTTGGGCATCCGCGGGTGCAGCGGCTCAGGCGGCGGCATCGCGACTGCCGAGCGGCGACAGGCGCAACGGCTGAGCGGACGTTGCACCGGCCGCTTCGCCGTCGGCTGCGATCGCCAGCCGGTTGCGGCCGTCGCTCTTGGCGCGATAGAGCGCCTGATCGGCTTGCAGCAACAGCGCCGGCAAATCCTGCGCCCCGTTGGCGCTGAACACCATGCCGGTGCTCACGGTCGCGTTCACCGGCCGGTTCTCGACCATGGCGGCGGCCTTTTCGAAGCCGGCCTGAATGCGCTCCACTACCGCCTCCACGCGCTCGCGCGCAGTGCCGGGCAAAAGCGCCACGAACTCGTCGCCGCCCCAGCGGCTGAGCAGGCCCGAGGCCCCGATATTGGCGCGCGCGGTATCGGCGAATATCTGCAGCACGCGATCGCCGATGGCATGACCAAAGCGGTCGTTGATCGACTTGAAATGGTCGAGATCGAACAGCAGCACGGCCGTCGGCCGCGCCGCATCCGCCGAGCGACGGGCGGCCATGGCCTGTTCGAGGAAGCCGCGCCGGTTGGCAATGCCGGTGAGCGGATCGGTGCGGGCGGCGGTGCGATGGCGATATTCGGTACGCTCTTTCGCCATGGCGAGCAGGATGAAGGCGATGGAAATGGTGAACAGCACCGCCTCCAGGCTGATCAATTCGACCCAGCCGCTGTAATCCAGATTGCCGTGCGGCACGACGTGGACACCGGCACCGAGCGGTGCGCGCAGCAGAAACAGCGCGCCGTGCGCGAACAGCATGAAGATTGCGGGCCAGCGCGACACCAGTGCCTCCGCCCGCCCGCGCCAGATTTCATAGGCGGTGAGCCAAGTGTAGCCGGCGACGATACCGGAACCGACGAGGCCGCGCACCGCGGGCGAGTCGGCATAGGGGCTCAGGCGGCACACCCCGACCCAGATCGCCACGCCTACGAGCGCAAGCGCAAGCTCGGGCCTGCGGCGGTCGAATTCGCGCGCCCCGCACCAGGTGAGCGCAAAGGACAGGAACAGCACCGCGTTGGAGAGATCGATGGAAATGGAGTCCGGCGCCGAGCCATAGAGGCCGAACAGCATGATCGAGACCGCGCGCGTCAGATGCGCCGATCCCCACCAGGCGAGCGCGCGCTTGGAAAAATTCTGCGCCCAGGCGAAAAACAGGAGCAGCCCGAGCATGATCTCGACATGCATCGTCACCAGGAACAGCGTATTGATGTCGAGATACATGCGCGGCCGACGGGCAAGCCTCGTCTCGGAAATGACCGGCGTGACGTTAGGGCAAACCGGCGAAACAAGGGGTGAAAGCTTTTTTGCGCTGCCGCTTTATGCGGGCCGACGGTTAGCAAAGGCTTTGCGGATTACCGCATATTTGAAGGCATGGGCACGAGCACGGTAACGGAATGACACCGGCTTGCCGCTCGGGCTGCAATGCGGCAGGCGCGATCGACATGCCGGTAGAATCGCTGCTGCGGCACGCATGGCGAGGGGAAACGACGGACCAGGCGACCGCTGCGAGCACCGGTGCAACATTGTTGCGGATGGCGGATGGCGGATGGCGGGTGGCCCGCGTCGCGCGGATCGCGCGGGGTGCTTGACGCAAGGCGAGCGATGGAATTTTCAAGTTTGGCTCTGATGCCAACACGAAAGGGGAGGACGACATGCGTGCATGGCAATTGCCGAAGGCCGGGGCCGGCATCGATGCGCTGGTCCGGGTTGAACGGCCCGATCCGAAACCGGCCCACCGGCAGGTCCTGGTGAAAGTCGCTGCCTGTTCGCTCAACTTCCGCGATCTCGGCATCGTGCGCGGCACGTATCGCATGCCGGTCGGCGAAAATCTTATTCCGCTCTCCGATGGCGCCGGCGAGGTGATTGCTGTCGGCGAAGGCGTCAAGCGGGTCAAGGTGGGCGACAAGGTGGCCGGCTGCTTCTTCCAGCGCTGGCCGGGCGGCGAGCCCGCCCCCGACGTGCATCAGAGCGCGCTCGGCGGCGGCCTCGATGGCATGCTCGCCGAATACGCGGTGCTGGAGGAGGACGGGGTGGTGAAAATCCCCACCCACCTTTCGCTCGAGGAAGCGGCGACGCTGCCCTGTGCGGCGGTGACGGTCTGGCACGCCATGATCGGGCATGCCGGGCTGGTGGCGGGGAACACCGTGCTGCTGCAGGGGACCGGCGGCGTATCGATCTTCGGCCTGCAATTAGCGCGCACCATGGGCATTGCGGCGATCATCACCTCCTCGAGCGACGAGAAGCTGTCACGCGCTCGTGCGCTCGGCGCGGCGCACGCGATCAACTACAAGACCACGCCCGAATGGGACAAGGCGGCGATGGAGTGCACCGGGGGGCGCGGCGTCGACCACGTGGTCGAACTCGGCGGTGCGGCAACGCTTGCGCGCTCGTTCGGTGCGATCCGCGTCGGCGGCAAGATCAGCATGATCGGCGGCTTGGGGGGGCCTGCGACCGAGCTTGATCCGCGGCTGATCATGGCGCGACGCGCCAACGTGCAGGGCATTTCGGTCGGCTCGACGCAGATGTTCGAGGCGATGAACCGGGCGATCACCGCAAATGGCATCAAACCGGTGATCGACAAGGTGTTTGCCTTCGACGAGGCCCAGGCGGCGTATCGGCACATGGCCGCGGGCGCCCACTTCGGCAAGATCGTGATCCGCGTAGCCTGAAGCGGTCAGCCGCGCGGCCGCCCGAACATCTTGCGCACCGTCTTGATCGTGATCGCGATCACGCAGATCCAGACGATCACCACGCCAAGGCCGAACAGGGTACGCCCGATCGCCTCGCCTGCGGTGCGCATCTCTGCGACCGGTCCGGGAACGACGAACCCTCGCGGACCGGAGTCGATCGCGATCCAGGTTCCAATCGCAGCGATCGATCCGGCGCTGGCGACGACGAGGATGCGGCGGAAAAGGTCCGTCCGCGACGGGGCGTCGGCCGGCCATTCGGCATCGCTCGCCAGCGCCATGGCGCGGACCGCGGCGGCGCAGCCGGCGAAAAAGAACGCAAGACCTCCGGAGAACATGATCGCCCGTGGACCTTGCAACGCGCCCGGCGCAGGCAAAACGTCGAAGGCCGCGAGCATGAAGTAGAGGCCGGTTGCGGCGAATGCGATTCCCATCCCGATGCCGTCGGCGATCGACGGTCGATCCCGCGTACTCATGCACGCCCTCACGCGACGAAACGGAGGGACTCTGCCTGCGCAAGGTTGCCGATCCGTTGCCGCGGACTTGTTAATCCCAGCCGCCGGCGACCCGTTCGACCGGATTGGCGATGCGGCCCCGTTCACGCTTGAGCGCGAAGATGCGCTGCATTTCATCGTCGCCGAGCGCAAAATCGAACACGTTGAGGTTTTCGGCCATGCGCTGCGGCTTGGACGAGCGCGGGATCGCGGCGACGTTCTGCTGCATGAGCCAGCGCAGGGCGACCTGGGCGACGCTGCGGCCGCGCGCTGCGGCGATGTCGGTCAAAACGGGATCGCCGAACAGCCGGCCGCGGCCGAGCGGGCAATAGGCGACAAAGGCCAAGCCGCGCTGGCGGACGGCGGCCAGCAGCTTCGATTGGTCGAGATAAGGATGATATTCCGCCTGCAACGCGACGAGCGGCTCGGGGCAAAGCCTGATCGCCTCGTCGAGCAGCGCGATGTTGAAATTGGCGACGCCGATGCGGCGCGTCAGGCCTTGGCGCTTGGCGCGGGCCAGCGCCGGCATGGTCTCTCCGAGCGGGATCGAGGGGTTCGGCGAATGCACCATCAGGAGATCGACCTGGGCGACGCCGAGCGCAGCAAGGCTCTGCTCCACCGAGCGGGCGAAGTCGGCCGCGCGCAGGTCCTCGTGCGACACCTTGGTGACGAGAAAGATTTCGTCGCGCGCAATGCCGGAATTGCGGATGGCTTCGCCGACCGCCCGCTCGGACCCGTACTTGCGCGCGGTGTCGATGTGGCGATAGCCCGCCTTCAGCGCTGCCAGCACCTCCTCGGCGGTCACCGGGCCGGTTTGCGGCGAGGTGCCGAAGCCGAGCATGGGAATTTCGGCGCCGTGCGCCGACAGGAGCGGGACCGGGTTGTTTCTCATGAGTGAGCTCGTAGGCGGAGGCGGGCGGTCTCGTCAACGGTCCGGCGCCGGGCAGGCGCCCGCGCAACGGCTGGCGTGCGGCCCCATTGGACTTGCGGAGCGCGTGCCTTATGCGCTTGACTGTAAAGCTTTGCGGCGCGCTCCGATCGCAGGGTCTTGCCGATGGAAATGCATCAGATTCGATATTTCCTCGCCGTCGCCAAGACGCTGAATTTCACGCAGGCGGCGGAGGAATGCCATGTGGCGCAGCCGTCGCTCAGCCGGGCGATCAAGGCGCTGGAAGACGAGCTCGGCGGCGCGCTGTTTCGTCGCGAGCGCGCACTCAGCCACCTGACCGAGCTTGGCCGCTTGATGCTGCCGCTGTTGACGCAGTGTTACGACAGCGCGCTCGCCGCCAAGGCGCTCGCCTCCTCGTATCGCAAGGGCAGCACGGCCCCGCTGCGGCTTGCGCTTTCGCACACGATCAATCTTGCGCTGCTCGTGCCGGCGCTGACCGAACTGATCAAGGCGTTTCCCGGCCTGGAGCTGCAGTTCTTCCGCGGCAGCGCCTGCGAAATCGTGGAGCGGTTGAAGGCGGGCGATTCCGAACTCGCCGTCGCCGGCCCGCTCGGGCAAAGCTGGGAACGTCTCGACGCCTGGCCGCTGTTCGACGAAGGCTATGAACTCGTGGTCAGCAAGGCGCATCCGTTCGCGCGTCGCAACCGGATCGCCGTCGCCGAACTCGCCAGTCAGCGCCTGATCGGGCGCTCCTATTGTGAGCAGGCGGAGGAACTGGCGAGCCTACTGCGGGCCAAGGGCGTCGAGCAGAAGGCGGGAGAGCATGTCGTGTCCGACCAGGACCTGGTGGCGCTCTTGGAAGCCAACGTCGGCGCCGCCATCATGCCCGAGAGTGCGCGCGCCGGCCGCAATCTGCGTGCGGTGGCGGTCGATGGGCTCGCCCTCCGGCGGCCGGTCAGCCTCTATGCGGTCGCCGGCCGCGAGCGTTCGGCCGCGGCCACCGGCATGATGAAGCTCTTGCGCGCGGCCGACTGGTCGGCGCAGATGCCGTCGGTACGCCAGGGTGCTGGCACGCCGTCGTGATGCGAACGGGGTTGAGAAAGGGTACCCCGGTTTCGTCACCCATCAGTCGCGACGCAAGGCCTCGAGTGCGGCCAGCACCGCCTGCGGCTCCATGCGCCGACGAAAGTCGGCGTCGATCTGGCGCGCGCGCACGATCCCGTGCTGGCTGACGACGAACTTTGCCGGCATCGGCAGGAAGGAGCGGCCGTTGCCCTGATAGGTCGCAAGATCGAGGCCGGCCGCTTGGTACAGCGCCTCGAGCTCGGCGCCAATCCAGAAGACGAGATCGAGCAGGAGTGAGTAACTGAGGTCGACGTCGGTCAGGATGCGGAACGGCACGTCGTTCGCGGCGATCGACTGTTTGGTGAACTGTGCGCGGTCCGGCATGATCGATACGGCCTGCGCGCCAAGCCGCTCGAGATCGTCATGGACAGCGGCGAGTGCGCGCAGGTCGAGGCGGCAATACGGGCACCAATGGCCGCGATTGATGCTGATCACCACCGGTCCCTGCTGCAACAGCGCATCGAGCGTCACCAGGCGTCCGTCCTGGTCGGGCAGGATGAAATCCGGCATCGGCTCGCCGACGGCTGGCCCGATCTCGCCGCGCTCGACCGCCTGCAGGCGCTGCACCAGTGCGTCGTAGGCTTCCGACACCCGGGGCGCAAGCCGCCGGCTGTGCGCGGCATAGGCGGCGAGCCGCTCGTTGAGCGGCGCCCCGGAGCGCATGACCTGCGCGAGCGCATCCGCGAGCGTCTTTGGCGTTGGGTCGTCGTCGCTCACGGCGGGGGTCCTATGGCGTCAAATCAGAGGTGCAGGCGAGTGAAGCGCGAGACTAGCACGCGCACCAATGAGTCCGGGCTATGAGATTGATAGCGCAACGGCATGAGCGTCTCTTCGGGCAGCGCCCTAGGGTGCGATCGCCGTCCGGGACATGCGGGTGAAAGACCCGGACATCCCGCGGCGGCACCCAACCCAACCCGGAGATGTCCGATGACCAGCCTTGCAAGAGTCCTGCTCGCTTCGTCCCTTATCCTGCCGGTTGCGGCGCCGGCGTTCGCCGATGCCGAGATCCAGACGCTGAAGGAGCGCAACATCTACCTGTTCATGAACGGCAAGATGATGAGCATCACGACCACCGAAGCCGGCCATGCGCTGGCGATGAAGGAGTTCAAGCCGCTCGCGAACGGCACCATGATCTATGCCAGCGGCGGCAAGCTCTACGTCGGCCAGGATCGCAAGATGGCGAACGGAAAGATGCTGCACACCGAATTTTTCGGCAAGGATCACAGCGTCGGCCCGTATTGAGTCCCGCAACTCCCCGGCGGGATTGCGAGGCCGCCGCGCCCCAGGCGGCCTCGCGCCTTTGTCTTGCGCCGGCGGCGCCCTCCTCGGTGGCGGCGCCGGCTCGGGTCAGTCGCGCGCCTGATGCGATTGCCTGAGCTTGTCGGGGAGCGTGATCGCGCCCGGCCAGCGGCCCTTGGTCTCGCCCTTGGCGTGGCATTTGAGGCAGTCCGCCTTGTACATGCCGCCCCAGGGAATGCCCGCTTCGACCAATGGCTTCTGGAAATACCAGCTCGGCAACGGGGCAAGACACAGGCGGACGCATTCGGCATAGAGCTTGCGCGCCTCGGGAGACATGAGGTTCGGATCGGCCGTGTTGTAGGCTCGGTACAGCCCGTGGGTGTTGCCGGAGCGGCAGTCAGCCTTGCAGGTGGCCGTCCTCGATGCTGCGGTCGGTGGCTTCTTTGCTGTCTGCGGCTGAGCCAGGCTGATGCCCAGAGGCACAAGCGCAAGCGCTGCGCTCACGATGAGCAAGCGTGCTTTCATGACCGGATGTCCCGGGGTGCCAAGCCTCCTCACGTGCGCTCAGTATTGGTCAAAACGCGACGCTTGCCAACAGCCCTTGCCAACAGCCCTTGCCAACAGCCGTGGTTCCACGATCGACTCGGCCGGGAAAGGTCGCCGCGCGTCTGCCGATGGAGCCGCGGCTCGACTCGACGGCAGCGTCTTGATCGTGTGATGGCGCGCCCGAGAAGATTCGAACTTCTGACCTCTGCCTTCGGAGGGCAGCGCTCTATCCAGCTGAGCTACGGGCGCCTTGCCCCTGCATAGCCGAAGCCTGCCTGGGCGGCAACGGCGCGCGTCAGTGGTCGGGCCGGCGGGCCTTGCGGCGCACGCGCGCCGCCGCAAGCAGGGCCGCGGCGACGGCCAGGGCGGAGGGAGCGAACGCCACCACGAAGGCCGCAAAATAGCTGCCAAATGTCAGGCTGCCCATGAGCCATAGCGCCGATTGGCCCGCCAAATAGACAAGACCGCCGTAGAGCAGGGCGGACAGCATCATGCGCAACGGCAGCGGCCAGGCCGGCGCTGCCGCGGTTCCCGCCCCAAGCCGCGCGCGATCGCGGCCCCGCCAGAGCGGCACGGCGATGGCGCAGAGGACGCCGCCCAGAAGGCCGGTCAGCGGAGCGATGCCGAAGATGATCGCCATGGCCATGCCGCCGTCGCGATCGAAGATGCGGTTGGCGTCCATGTACCAGAGCATGCCGGCGGCCGTGATCGCGTAGATGGCGGCCGTGCCAAGGACGAACGCCAACAGCACTTTGAGGACGCTGCGCATGCCGGAAGCCCGACGTCGGCGGCCGGTGCCAGAACGGAGGCGGCGGGCGCCCGGCGCCTCACGCATGCAGCACGGCGTTTGGCGCAGTATAGGCTTGCCGTCGGCATGACGACAGGGCACCGCGGACGCGCTACAATGCCGTCAAATTCGCAATCACCTCCGGAGCCCCTCATGTCGCGTGCCGCATCGCACGAAGGTCGACCGCCGAAACCCGCCCCGATTCTCAAGGACATCGATTTCGACTGGCAGGACCCGCTGCTGCTCGAAGACGAGCTGTCGGAGGAGGAGCGGATGATCCGCGACAGCGTGCGCGCCTTTGCGCAGGAGCGGCTCATGCCGCGGGTACAGATGGCCTGGCGCGAGGAGCGCGTGGACCGGGAGATTCTGCCGGAGATGGCGGCACTTGGTCTGCTCGGGCCGACGGTGCCGGAGGAATACGGTGGGGCGGGGCTCGGCTACGTCGCCTACGGGCTGATCGCGCGCGAGCTGGAGCGGGTCGATTCCGGCTACCGCTCGACACTGTCGGTGCAATCCTCGCTGGTGATGCATCCGATCTTCGCCTATGGCAGCGAGGCGCAGAAGCGCAAATACCTGCCCAAGCTGGCCAAGGCCGAGCTGATCGGCTGTTTCGGCTTGACCGAGCCGGACCACGGTTCCGATCCGGGGTCGATGACGACGCGGGCGGAAAAGGTGGCGGGCGGCTATCGCCTGACCGGCAGCAAGATGTGGATCTCGAATGCGCCGATCGCCGACCTTGCGATCGTGTGGGCCAAGCTCGACGGCGTGATCCGCGGGTTCATCGTCGAGCGCGGGACCAACGGTTTCTCGACGCCGAAGATCGAGGGCAAGCTGTCGCTGCGCACCTCGGTGACGGGCGAGGTGGTGCTCGACGGTGCCTTCGTGCCGGAGGAGAACATGCTGCCCAACGCCAGGGGGCTGGCGGGTCCGTTCGGCTGCCTCAACATGGCGCGCTACGGCATCTGCTGGGGGGCGATGGGGGCGGCCGAGTTCTGCTGGCACCGGGCGCGGCAATACGTGCTCGACCGCAAGCAGTTCGGCCGGCCGCTGGCCGCCAACCAGCTGATCCAGAAGAAGCTCGCCGACATGCAGACCGAGATTGCGCTCGGCCTGGCCGGAGCGCTGCGGCTCGGACGGATGCTGGAGCAGGGGCGGGCGGCGCCGCCGTCGATCTCGCTGATGAAGCGCAACAACTGCGGCAAGGCGCTGGAGATCGCGCGCATGGCGCGCGACATGCACGGCGGCAATGGCGTCTCGGACGAGTTCCATGTCATGCGCGTGCTTTGCAACCTGGAGACCGTCAACACCTACGAGGGCACGCACGATATCCACGCGCTCATCCTCGGCCGCGCCCAGACCGGCATCCAGGCGTTCATGTGACGCCGGACGGTGCGGCGGCCTTCGGCCGCCGTGAGCGTGCGCTGTCGCGTCGCGGCAGCGGGCGGGGCGAACGAGCAATCGTCTCACAGGCTTGATCGAGGAGTTGTTGCCCGCCGCGAAGAGTTGACTGTCGCATCATTCGGTGCCGGCGGGCGTCTGGCGTTGCCGCTGCCACCTGCGGAGCCGGCGGCACTGCGAGCGCCACATTGCCCCCATGACCCTGCAGACGATCCTTCTGTTGTTCGTGACCGGCATCTTCGGCGGCGTGATGGCTTCGATGGTGGGGGGCGCCTCGGTCGTCACCTTTCCGGCGCTGCTTGCCACCGGGATGAACCCGGTGGTCGCCACCGCCTCCAACCTGATCGCGGTCAGTCCCGGCAACTTCATTGCCGCGCTTGCCGACCGCTCGCGGCTTCCGCCGCTCGACCGCGGCTTTGCCGGGCTCGTCTTCGCCTCGGTTGCGGGCGCGTTCATCGGCGCAGTGTTGTTGCTTGCGACGCCGACGCGGATGTTCGAAGCGCTGATCCCGCTCCTGCTCGGCTTTGCCACCGTCTTGTTCGCCTACGCCCGCCGCATCACCGAGTGGCTTCGGGCGCGCGCCCGCGCCCGCGGCGGGCGCGAGCCGCAGATGAGCGTGACCAGCATTCCCATGCTGTTGCCGGTATCGGTCTATGGCGGCTACTTCGGCGCCGGCGTCGGCACGCTGTTGCTTGGCGTGCTCTCGGTCGCCACCGGCGGCGATTATCGCTCCGCCAACGTGGCCAAGAACCTGGTGACGAGCCTGAACACCTTCGTCGCCGCCTTCTATTTCGTCGCGCAAGGGGCGGTGGCGTGGCCGCAGACGCTTTCGATGATGGCGGGCTGCGCCATCGGCGGCTATTGCGGCGCGCATCTCGCCCGCATCGTGCCGCAAGGCGCGATGCGGCTCGTTGTCATCGGGGTCGGCGCGGCGCTCACCGTCGCCTTCGCCTGGCGCTACTGGTTTTAGCGCGCCGCGGGCTGTCCGGCTTGCTCGTCGATCCTGGCTGGCTCAGCGTCCGTTGCGCAGGGCAAGCTCCACCAGTCGCCGCGTCATCGCGCTGGCGGGGTCGCTCATGGCGTCGCAGACCGTGAAATGGTTCTTGCCGGGAATTGCCTCGTAGCGCGCCACCGCCTTGCCCTGCCAGGCCTCGACGATGATCCGGCTCTGACGCAAAAACTCAGAGGACTCATCGCCGCCCACGACCGCATCGAGCACACGGCCCGCCGGCACCGGCCAGAAGGCCGGGGAGAGCCGGTGTGCCTCGGCCTCGTCGAGCTTGAAGTCGGCATTGCTCGACAGATGCACGAGCGGGCGCAGGTCGAACACGCCGGAGATGGCATAGCCCGCCGGCACGAGATCGGCCGGCGCCGCAGCGTCGAGCGCCTGCCAGTCGGTCGCCACCATGCAGGCGGCGAGATGTCCGCCGGCGGAATGACCGCTGACCATGATGCGGCGGCCGAACCGTCGCCACAGGTGCAGGCAGGCCGCCTGAATCTGGCGCACGATCTCGGCGATGGAGACCTGTGGGCAAAGATCGTACCCGGGAACGGCCACGGCGATGCCGTGCGCGTTCATCCCGCGCGCCATCTGACTGAAGCTTGCCGGTTCCAGCGAACGCCAGTAGCCGCCGTGCACGAACATGGCGAGGGGATGTTCGCGCGCACCGCGCGGCAGGAACAGGTCGATGGTCTGGCGCGGGCTTGGCCCATACTTGATGCCGATCTCGGCGCGTTCGTCGCGCACCGTCTCCTCGCGATACGCAGCCGCCTCGCGCTGCCAGCGGGCGAAGATTTCCGGGTGCTCCGGCACTCGCGCGCGGTTGTTGTATTCGACCTCCCAGTCGATCGTCGCCATTGGGTCCTCCGGTTCGCTCGCCGGCGCAGAGTGAAGCATGTCCGATGGGCGTGGACAAAGGGGCGGCGTGGACTCGGTGGAGTTTCCGAAGGATTGGCCAGATCCGGCGGGCGCAGTCGTTCGAGGCGACCGAAAGGTTGTTCCGTCTCGTCGCCCGGTCTATGACGGCGCCATGAAGGTCAACGGCAAGCATATGCGTAGCATCTGGCTCGAGCCGGACGGCTGGTCGGTCGGCACCATCGACCAGACGCTGCTGCCGCACCGCTTTGCCACGATCACGTTGAAGACGCTCGACGATGCCGCGCGCGCGATCCGCAGCATGCAACTGCGCGGTGCGCCGCTGATCGGGGCCGCGGCCGCCTATGGTCTTTGCCTTGCGCTGCGCGTCGATCCTTCGGACGAAAGCCTCGAGCGGGCGAGCGCGACGCTGCTTTCAACGCGGCCGACGGCAATCAATCTGAAATGGGCGCTGGACCAGATTGCGGCTGCCGTGCGCAACCAGCCGCGCGAGACGCGCGTCGCCGCGGCCTATCGGCGGGCAGCGGAAATCTGCGACCAGGACGTCGCCATCAATCAGGCGATCGGCCGCCACGGGCTCGCGCTGATCGAGGCGGCGGCCGCGCGCAAGGGCGGCGGGTCGGTGAACGTGCTCACCCACTGCAACGCCGGCTGGCTTGCCACGGTCGATTGGGGCACGGCAACGGCGCCGATCTATATGGCGCACGATGCCGGGATCGACGTCCATGTCTGGGTGGACGAGACACGTCCGCGCAATCAGGGCGCGGCGCTCACCGCCTGGGAACTGGGTCAGCACGGCGTTCGCCACACCGTGATTGCCGACAACACCGGAGGCCATCTGATGCAGCACGGCATGGTCGACCTGGTCGTGGTCGGCGCCGATCGGGTCAGCGCGCGCGGCGACGTCTGCAACAAGATCGGCACCTACCTGAAGGCGCTGGCGGCAAGAGACAATGGCGTGCCGTTCTATGTGGCCCTGCCGTCGCCCACGATCGACTTTTCGGTCTCGGACGGGCTTGCCGAGATCCCGATCGAGCAGCGCGGGCCGGAGGAGCAGGCGAGCGTCACCGGCCGCACCGCCGACGGCCGCATCGAGACCGTGCAGGTGATTCCCGACGGATCGGCGGTTGCAAACTACGGTTTTGACGTGACGCCGGCGCGGCTCGTGACCGGCCTGATCACCGAACGCGGCGTGGTGCCGGCGGCGCAGGAGGCCCTGGCCAAGGCTTTTCCCGAGCGCTCGGCTGCGGCAAGATAGAAACGTTCGGTTGGCCGTTGCAGTTGTGGAGTGGGTGGCGTGCGTCAGCTTGAACTGCGGTTCGGCGGCTTCCACGAGGTGGCACTGGAGCCCTATTGTCCCATGGACGTGAAGGCACCATCGATCGCTCCGCCGGTCGACGGTCGGCAGTCGGAGACCGCGCTGAAGATTGCGCGCGGCACCGCGCGGCTGTTGCATGCGCACGGCTATTGCGTGGTGAGTGAATTGCCGCTCGCCTCCGGCCGGCGCGCCGACCTTGTGGCGCTCGGCACCGGCGGCGACATCTGGATCGTCGAGATCAAGTCCTCCGTCGCCGATTTCCGCGCCGACCAGAAATGGATGGATTACCGGTCGCACTGCGACCGGCTGTTTTTTGCCACGACGCTCGACGTGCCTTGCGACATCTTTCCCAAGGACGCCGGCCTCATCGTTGCCGATGCCTTCGGCGCGCAGATCGTCTGCGAGGCGCCGGAACATCGGCTGCACGCGGCGACGCGCAGGAGCATGACGCTCAGCATTGCCCGCGCGGCGGCCCAGCGATTGCAGTCGCTGATCGATCCCGCCGGGCCCTACGCGGTGGAGTTCTGAGCAGCGTTCTTTGTGCTGGCCAACGGACGGGTCACATTCGAATGGCAGCGAGGTCATCCGCGACCCGACTCCGTCGCTGAGTTTGAGGATTTCCGCTTGGGGAGGAAACACATGTTCGGGTGGTGCGGCAGCGTTGTTGTCGCCGTCGCGGCGGGATGGCTGGCGGCTTCGCCGCCGGTGTCGGCGCAGCCGGGCGAGCCGTTTGCGGGCAAGCAGGTGTCATTGATCATCGGCTTCGGACCGGGCGGCGGCTATGATCTCTGGGGCCGCACGGTCGCGCGTCATATCGGCAAGCACCTGCCGGGCAAGCCCGCCGTTGTGCCGCAGAACATGCCCGGCGCCGGCAGTTACGTGGCGGCAAGCCACATCTACAACGCCGCGCCCAAGGACGGCAGCGTGTTCGGCATCATCGCGCGCGACGCGGCGCTCGGTCCGCTGAGCGGGGCGCCGGGTGCGCGCTTCGATGCCACGCGCATGTCCTGGATCGGCAGCCCGACCAAGGAGCACAACGTCTGCATCGCCTATCACACCGCCAAGGTGAAGCGGATCGAGCAGTTGCGCGAGACCGAGCTGATCCTCGGCGACACCGGGCCGGGCACCGGTACGCGCTCCTATCCCAAGGTGCTGAGCGATCTGCTCGGATTCAAGTTCAAGCTCGTCTCCGGCTTCCGCGCCACGCCGGACGTGTTCCTGGCCATGGAGCGCGGCGAAGTCGAGGGCATCTGCGAAAGCCTTGACAGCGTCAACAACCGCAAGCCGGACTGGATTCCGAACAAGACCGTCAACGTGCTGCTGCAGGCGGGCGACAAGCCCGATCCGCGGCTGCCGGGTGTCCCTTTCGTGTTCGATCTGGCCCGCAGCGACGAGCAACGCCAGGTGCTGGAGTTCCTGTATGCCGGCCAGAGCATCGGCCGGCCGTTCGTGGCGCCGCCGGACCTGCCGGCCGACCGATTGGCGATGCTGCGCGCGGCATTCGGCGCCACCATGAAGGACGAGGAATTCATTGCCGATGCCAAGCGCTCCAAGCTCGATCTCGAACCCGAGGACGGCGAGCACTTGGCGGCCCTGATCCGCAAGATTTACGCCACGCCCAAGCCGATCATCGAGCGGGTGAGCCGGCTGATCAAGTAGCGCTCCCCTTCGCCCGCGGCCGACACGCGCAAATCGGCGGCGACGGCTCGTCGCGCCGCCGCCGCCACGGAGCATCGACGATCGCAGCAGGTCGTGCGCGGTCTCGCCCCGTCGGCCGCGGCCCGGCAACGCTTGCAGCGTGCGCCCGCTCGCAATGAACGGCGGCAATCCGCCCGCTAACGCGGCGCGCGCTTGGCGAGGATGCGCTGCAGCGTGCGGCGATGCATGTTGAGCCGCCGCGCCGTTTCCGAGACGTTGCGCCCGCACAATTCGTAGATGCGCTGGATGTGCTCCCAGCGCACGCGATCCGCCGACATCGGGTGCTCCGGCGGCTCGGCCTTGCGCCCCTCGATCGCCAGCAGCGCCGCCACCACGTCGTCGGCGTCGGCGGGTTTGGCCAGATAATCGACGGCGCCGATCTTCACCGCGGTCACGGCGGTGGCGATGTTGCCGTAGCCGGTCAGAATGATGGCGCGCGAATCGGGCCGCCGCTGCTTCAGCGCGGAGATGACGTCGAGGCCGTTGCCGTCGCCGAGACGCATGTCGACGACGGCATAGGCCGGCGCGACCTTCTCCACCTGCAACAGGCCGTCGGACACGCTCTCGGCCGTCGTCACGGCGAAGCCGCGCGTCTCCATGGCGCGGGCGAGCCGTTGCAGGAAGGACTTGTCGTCGTCGACGATCAATAACGTGCGCTCGGCCGATCCAAGCGACTGCGTTTCGCCAGCAATCACGACACCAATCCCTCTGGTGCTTCGACCTTATTGGAGCCGGGACGGCCGCTCAAGGGGCCGCAAGGCCGAGCGGCCGCTCGAAATCGGCCCGCCCCCACCGCACCCGGATCACCGCCCCCCGATCCGGATACGGCCGGTTCTCGAAGTCGACGGTGGCACCGGAGCGTTCCAGCAGCGTCTTGGCGATGAAGAAGCCCAGCCCCAGGCCGGAGGTCTCACCCCCCGCGTTGGTTCGGCGACGGCGGCTTGAGCGGACGTAGGGTTCGCCGATGCGGTCGAGGATTTCCGGGGCAAATCCCGGCCCGTCGTCGCTGATGGTGACGGCGACCTCCTGGCCGGTCCAATCGGCGGTCACCTCGACGCGCTGCTGGGCGAAATCGACGGCGTTTTCCAGCAGGTTGCCGAGCCCGTAGAGGATCGCGGGATTGCGCGCGCCGACCGGCGGCGAGGGATCGCGCGCCAGCGCCACGTCGATGGCGACGCCGAAATTGCGATGCGGTGCCACCACCTCCTCGATCAGCGCCGACAGCGGCAGGCGGTCGAACGGGCCGCCGGTGGAGAGTTCCGAAAGCTTGCCGAGGATGTCGCGGCAACGCTGCGCCTGCTCGCGCAAGAGCCTGACGTCGTCGGCAAGCGGGGAGGCGGGCTCGATCGCGCGTTCGAGCTCCTTGGCGATCACCGAAATGGTGGACAGTGGCGTGCCGAGTTCGTGCGCAGCCGCCGCGGCCAAGCCGTCGAGCTGCGACAGATGCTGCTCGCGCGCCAGCACGAGCTCGGTCGCCGCCAGCGCCTCGGCGAGCTGGCGGCCTTCCTCCGTGATCTGCCAAGCATAGACGCCGATGAAGCCGATGGCGAGCAGGATCGAAAGCCAGACGCCGAGCAGGTAGATCCAGGGCAGTTCGAGCGGGTCTTCCGGGTCCCACGGCAGCGGATAGTGCGCGAACACGAGCACGGTCGCGCACAGAACGGCGAAGGCGCCAAGCATCACCGTAATGCGCGGCGGCAGCGCGGTCGCCGACAGCAGCACCGGGGCGAGGAAGAGGAAGGCAAACGGATTCTGCAATCCGCCGGTCAGGAACAGGAGCACGGCAAGCTCGGCGATGTCGAATGCCAGCAGCCAGGCCGCACGCTCGGGCTCGAGCCGCTGGGTCAGGCTGAAGCGGATGCGCAAGGCCACGTTCAGCCAGGCCGACAGCGCGATGACCGCAAGGCAGGCCCAGATCGGCAGCGGGAAGTCGAGGCCGTAATAGACCACCAGCACCGCCGTGGTCTGGCCGATGATCGCAAGCCAGCGCAGACGCAGCAGGGTATCGAGGCGGACGTTGCGCCGCCGCGGCAGATGGACCTGGTCGGCGGTATCGTGCAGCATCGGTCCGATTTTATTACGGCGGCCAGCGCACACAATGTTGCAAGGGAGCGCGGCGCCTGCCCGGCGCAGTCGGGGCTTGCGTCCGGCCCCCTGCGGCGGCACATCTGCGGGACCATGCTTGCCCCCAGCGCCGCCCATGTCCCGGTCGCGGTCGACCGCCTGGTCAAGGTCTACAAGACCGTGACGGCGGTGAACGGCGTCACCTTTGTCCTCGAATCCGGCTCCTGCACGGCGCTGCTCGGCGGCAACGGCGCGGGCAAGACCACGACCATCGCCACGCTCATGGGCCTGGTCGAGCCGACTTCCGGCCGCGTGTCCGTGCTGGGGGCTCGGATGCCGCGCCAGCGCCATCTCGTGCTGCACCGCATGAATTTCGAAAGCCCCTACGTGAACATGCCGATGCGGCTCACCGTGCGGCAGAATCTGACCGTGTTCGGCTTGCTCTACGGCTGCGCCGACGTGGCCGACCGCATCCGCAGCCTGGCCGAGGACCTCGACTTGGCGGACTTCCTCGACCGGCCGACCGGCAAGCTGTCCTCGGGACAGAAAACGCGCGTGGCGCTGGCGAAATCCCTGATCAACGAGCCGGAGCTGCTGCTGCTCGACGAGCCGACGGCCTCGCTCGATCCGGATACCGCCGACTGGGTGCGCGGGCGACTCGAGCAGTATCGCCGCCGCCGGCAGGCAACCGTGCTGCTCGCCTCGCACAACATGGGCGAGGTCGAGCGGCTGTGCGACCGCGTCATCATGATGAAGGCCGGGCGGATCGAGGACGACGACACGCCGCCCCGCCTGCTTGCCCGCTACGGCCGGCGCAATCTGGAGGAGGTGTTCCTCGACATCGCCCGCGGTACCCGCGAGGCTCGCGAGGCCGCACAATGAGCGCGCCCGCCTCCGCCCGCGTCGCTTTCTCGCCGCGCCGGGTCGGCGCCATGGTGCTGCGCTACTGGTACCTCTTGCGCTCGTCCTGGCCGCGCGTGCTCGATCTCATCTACTGGCCGACGGTGCAGATGCTGATGTGGGGCTTTCTGCAGCTCTACGTCTCGCAGCACTCGAGCTTCTTCTCCCAGGCAGCCGGCACCTTCATCGGCGCGGTGCTGCTGTGGGACATCCTGTTCCGCGGTCAGCTCGGCTTCTCCATCTCGTTCCTGGAGGAAATGTACGCACGCAATCTCGGCAACCTGATGATGAGCCCGTTGCGGCCGGGCGAGTTCGTGCTCGCCCTGATGATCATGAGCATCATCCGGCTGGCGATCGGCATGGTGCCGGTGTCGCTCCTGGCGATTGCGTTCTTCGGCTTCAATCTCTGGGGCATGGGGATTGCGCTCGCCGTGTTCTTCATGAACCTCATTCTGACGAGCTGGGCGATCGGCGTCTTCGTCGCCGGCATTCTGCTCCGGCACGGGCTCGGCGCCGAGAACATGGCCTGGACCTTCATGTTCCTGTTCCTGCCGGTGACTTGCGTCTATTACCCGGTATCGGTGTTGCCCGCCTGGCTGCAGACCATCGCCTGGATGCTGCCGCCCACCTATGTGTTCGAGGGCATGCGGGCGCTGCTGATCGACAAGGTGTTCCGCGCCGATCTGATGGCGCAGTCGTTTGCGCTCAACGCGGTCCTGTTTGCGGCCGCCGTGGTCGGCTTCTTCCTCTACCTGAGGAGCGCGCGCCGCGAGGGAACCTTGCTGCAGGGCGGCGATTGACGCCAACGCCCGCCGGGCGGCCGCTTTCGCAGGAAAATGCTGGATTTTCACGGGGGTAACGGTTGGAAAAGATCAATCATATATATTGACCATGTCACGGACTCGTCACTATGCTGCGACGCAGCAAGCAGGCCGGGGGGCCGCAATGGCGATCGGGGAATTCGGTGGGGCGCCGGAGACCGGCGGGCCGGTCCTGTCGAACGGGCTCTACTGGCTCTATGAAATGAGCCACGCCGCCCTCAACCCCGTGCGCGCGCTCGCCGACGTGACGCGGCTCTATTTCAAGAATCCGCTCAATCCGCTCGCGCACACGAGCTATGGCCGGCATATCGCGGCCGCCGCCGAATTGTTCGAGCGCTCGACCCGCCGCTACGGCAAGCCCGAATGGGGCATCGATTCCACCGTCGTCGGCGGTGAACGCGCGCCGGTCCATGTTTCCGCCGTGTGGGAACGACCGTTCTGCCGGCTTGTGCATTTCGAGCGGATGTTCTGTCACATGCCCCGGCGGCCGCAGCCGAAGGTTCTGATCGTGGCGCCGATGTCAGGGCACTACGCCACGCTCTTGCGCGGCACGGTCGAAGCCTTCATCCCCAACCACGACGTCTACATCACCGACTGGGTCGATGCGCGCATGGTGCCGGTGAGCGAGGGACGCTTCGATCTCGACGACTACATCGATTATCTCATCGACATTCTTCACTTCCTCGGCAGCGACACGCATGTCATCGGCGTCTGCCAGCCGTCGGTGCCGGTGCTCGCGGCCACCGCGCTGATGGAGGGCGCCGACGATCCCTGCTCGCCGCGCTCGATCGTGCTGATGGGAGGGCCGATCGATACCCGCCGCAATCCGACTGCCGTCAACCGGCTGGCGCAGGAGCGCGGCATCGACTGGTTCCGCCGCAACGTCATCACCAAGGTGCCGTTCCCGCATCCCGGCGTCTCGCGCGACGTCTATCCGGGCTTCCTGCAGCTGCACGGCTTCGTCAGCATGAATCTCGATCGCCACCTCGATGCGCATCGCAGGCTGTTCTTCCATCTGGTCGAGGGCGACGGCGACTCGGCGCAGAAGCACCGCGAGTTCTATGATGAATACCTCGCGGTCATGGATCTGGCGGCCGAGTTCTATCTGCAGACGGTCGACGCCGTGTTCGTTCGGCATCTGCTGCCCAAGGGTGAGATGACGCATCGGGGGGCGCCGATCGATCCGCGCGCCATCCGCAAGGCGGCGCTGTTCACGATCGAGGGTGAGCACGACGACATCTCGGGCGTCGGCCAGACCGCCGCCGCGCACGACCTGTGCGTCAATGTCCCGCCGGCGCGCAAAGCCCATTACTTGCAGCCGGGCGTCGGCCATTACGGCGTGTTCAACGGCTCGCGCTTCCGCGCCGAAGTGGCCCCGCGCATCGCCGACTTCATCCTCACGCACAACAACGCCCGCGCCCAACCTGCGCGCCTGCGGCCGGTGCAGGCGGCGGCGCGCTAAACCGAGGCCGCGACCCGAAGCGGCGAATTGGCTGGGCCGGCGCCGGCGCAAAAGGGGGCTGCGCTCGACGGCGGTTGTGGCACAATCGACGCCAAGGATTCGGGTTGGATCTCAGCCATGTCCTTGCGCGCACTGCTCTACCGCCGGCCGAGCGAACCGCCGTCGATCCAGATCGTGTTCGATCAGGCGGTCTATCTCGTGCGCCTGCGAAGGCATCGGCAGGCGCGCCGCTACACGCTGCGCATTCACGCCGCGACGCGCGAGGTCGTCCTCACCATGCCGCCGCGTGGCAGTCTGCGCGAGGCCAAGGCCTTCGCTGAAAGGCACGGTGCCTGGATCGCCGCCCGGCTGCACCGGCTGCCGGCCGCAGCGCCGTTTGCCGACGGCGCGACGCTGCCGCTGCGCGGGGTGCCGCACCGGATCGCGCACCGGCCGGACAGCCGCGGCACGGTCTGGCCAGAGATCGGTGCCGAGGGCGAACGGCTGCTTTGCGTCGCCGGCGACCGCCGGCACCTGCACCGGCGGATGAGCGATTTTCTGCAGCGCGAAGCCAGGCGCGATCTCGAAGCGGCAAGCCGGCGCGCTGCGGCTCAGCTCGGCGTAACCATCAAGCGCATCTCGGTGCGCGATCAGACAAGCCGCTGGGGATCGTGCTCCATCAGCGGCGTCCTGTCCTTTTCCTGGCGCCTCATTCTCGCGCCGCCCTTCGTGCTCGACTATCTCGCCGCCCACGAGGTGGCGCATCTCGTGGAGATGAACCACTCGCCACGATTCTGGCGCATCGTCGAGGATTTGTGCCCGCACTGTGCGCGGGCCAAGGTGTGGCTCGATGTCAACGGCGCTGATCTGCATCGCTACGGCCTGGCCGAGGATCGCGCCGGCCCAGGCGGGCCGATCCCGGTCGATTGAGTTGATTGCGCCTTTCGACCGCGGCGGGCGGTTGCACACCGCCGGCTGACGCGGCGTGGGGGGTGCGCCCTCGTCGGGTTGGGCGGGCGCACGCACCATGCAAGCCATGCAGACAGGGCCTGGGGCTCCGCGCCACCGGACACGCGCGCGGCAACCGTCATCGCTATGATCGGGCCGAATGCTGCGCCCCGATACGTTCGCAATGACCGCCCTGCTCGCCGTGCTGACGGGGCTCGGGCCGCTCACGGTCGACATGTATCTTGCCTCGATGCCGGAGATCAGCCGGCTGCTCGATGCGACGCCCGCGCAGGTTCAGCTCACGATCTCGTTCTATCTCGCGGGTTACGCGCTCGGGCAGATGTTCTACGGGTCGCTGTCCGATCGGCACGGGCGCCGTCCGGTCATTCTCGCCGCGCTTGCGGTCTATACGCTCGCAAGCCTGGCCTGCGCGCTTGCGCCGTCCATCGAACTGCTCATCGCTGCGCGCTTCTGCCAGGCGATCGGCGGTGCAGGCACGATCGTGCTGGCGCGCACGGTCGTGCGCGACATCTACGAAGGCGCGCGTGTGGGACGCGAGCTTTCGCTGATGGCCGCGATCATGGCGCTGGCGCCGATTGCCGCTCCGCTGATCGGCAGCGTGCTGCAGACCCTGTTCGGCTGGCGCTCCAACTTCGTGCTGCTGCTCGCCTTCGGTGCCGGCGCGTCGGTGGCGGTGTGGCTGCTGTTGCCGGAAACGCTGCGCGAGCGCGCGCCCGGCCCGGTGTCGCCCTTGTCCGTGTTGCGGTCCTATCGGCGATTCCTCGGCCATTCTGGCTTCCTTGCGCATCTCGGCATCGCCGGCTGCTCCTTTCTCGGCCTGTTCGCCTGGATTTCCACTGCCGCCTTCGTGTTGCAGGACATGTACGGCCTGTCGCCGCTGGCCTTCGGCGTCGCCTTCGCGACCGGCTCGGCGGGCTACCTTGTGGGCACTGCGGTTGCGGCGCGCTTCGTCACGCGCTGGGGGATCGATTGCACCATTGGCGTGGGCTGCGCCGGCATGGCGGCCGGTGGCCTTGCCATGGCCGGCGCGCTGGCGACAGGTGCGGCACTGCCGTTTTCGCTCGTCGCCGCCATGGCGATCTTTCTTGCCGGCATGGGGCTCGCGTTGCCGCAGGCGCAGGCAGGCGCGCTGCTGCCGTTTCCCGCCGCCGCGGGTGCAGCCTCCTCGCTCTTGGGCGTGGCGCAGCAGGCCTCATCGGCCGTGCTCGGCGCCATCCTCGGGCACCTGCTCGGCGCCACCGCCTGGCCGCTTGCGCTCAGCGTCGCCGCCGTCGGCTCTCTTGCACTTGTGCTCTGGGCGCTGACGCGACGGATTCGCGCCACCTGATCACGGCCGTCGAAACAGCCGGTCGAGCAGCCAGTTGTCGAGACCGCCGGCGGCGGGCGTCGGCGGCACGCGCGCGGCCGGTTCGGGCGCGGCGGCGGGACGCTGCCATGGCAGATCAGCCGGTGGGCCAAACGGCGGCAGCGGCCCAGCGCTGAATGACCCGCGCGGCGCGCCGGGCAGGCCGGCCATTGCCACGCCCTGATGAGCCTGGCGCATGAACCGGCTCCAGATCGCCACCGGCAGGCCGCCGCCGGTGGTCTTGCGTGTGGGCGAGGCGTCGTCGTTGCCGAGCCAGACACCCGCAACGAGATGGCCGGTGTAGCCGACGAACCAGGCGTCGCGAAAATCCTGCGAGGTGCCGGTCTTGCCCGCGGCCGGCCAGCCGGGCAGTTCGGCCTTGCGCGCGGTGCCGGTCACGAGCGTCTCCTGCATCATCGCGTTCATCATCGCCAGGGCGCCCGGCTCGACGATGCGGCCGAGGTTTCGCCGCGCGCGCAAGTAGAGAAGCTTGCCGCCCGCCGTCCGGACCCGTTCGACCACGTGGGGCGTGATCGCCATTCCGCCGTTGGCGAAAGGCGCGTAGGCGGCCACGAGCTCCAGCACCGAAACCTCGGACGTGCCGAGTGCGATCGAGGCGTTGGCGTCGAGTCTTGAGGCGATGCCGAGCCGGTGCGCGGTGCGCACCACCGCGGCGGGACCGAATTCGAGCGTGAGGCGGACCGACACCGTGTTGAGCGAGAGCGCCAGCGCCTGCTTGAGCGTCACCGGCCCATGGTACTCGCGGCCGTAGTTTTCCGGGCGCCAGCCCTTGATCGCAATCGGCTTGTCTTCGCGCACGGTGTCGGGCGTGAGGCCGCGCTCGATGGCGGTGAGATAGACGAAGGGCTTGAACGCCGATCCGGGCTGGCGCTTGGCGGCCACGGCGCGATTGAACTGGCTTTCCGCGTAATTGCGGCCGCCGACCATGGCGCGCAGCGCGCCGTCCGGCGAAAGCGCCACAACGGCTCCCTGGCTTACCCCCGATTTCTCGCCGCTGCGGGCGAGTTCGTCCACCAGCGCCGTTTCCGCAGCCGCCTGCAGGGCGGGGTCGATCGTGGTCTCGACCACGATGTCCTGCTCGACGCGGCCGACGAGATCGTCGAGCACATCCATGATCCAGTCGGCCACATAACCGATCGAGCCGGCGCCGGAAGGCCTGACGGCGCGCGCTGGCTGCGCGAGCGCAAGCTTCATTGTCGCTTCGTTGACGAACCCCATCTCCGCCATCGCCGCGAGCACGAGCTGGGCGCGGCGCGCAGCGCCGTCCGGATTGCGGCTCGGCGCGAGCCGCGATGGCGAGCGGACCAGTCCTGCGAGCATCGCGGCTTCAGCCACGCCGAGTTTCTGCGCGGGCTTGGCGAAATAGCGCTGCGCCGCCGCCTCGATGCCGTAGGCTCCGGCGCCGAAATAGACGCGGTTGAGATAGAGTTCGAGGATCTCGGCCTTGCTGAACTTGTGTTCAAGCCACAGCGCCAGCACCGCCTCCTGCACCTTGCGCAGGAGCGTGCGCTCCTGGGTGAGAAACAGGTTCTTGGCGAGCTGCTGGGTGATGGTCGAACCGCCCTGCGACACGGTGCGGTGCAGAGCGTTGGCCACAAGCGCACGCGCGATGCCGATCGGGTCGATGCCGTAATGGGAATAAAAGCGGCGGTCCTCGATCGCGATGAACGCCTGCGGGACATGACGCGGCAATTCCCGCAAGGGGACCGCGGCTCCTCCCATGTCGCCGCGCACGGCGAGCGGCTCCCCGTGCCGGTCGACGATCCGGATCGTGGGCGGACGTTTGGGAATTTCGAGCGACTGGATCGGCGGCAGGGACGCACCGACCAGCGCAATCGCGCCGATGCCGGCAATCACGAGCCAGAGCGCTGCAACCGCGCCCCAGTAGGCGATGCGGACAAGGCCACGGCGGGGCGGCCGGCGCCGACGTCTTGCCCGGAAGGAGCGCACCCAGAACAAACCGGGGCCGGTGCCGCGCGGGCGTTCTGCCGCGCCTTTTCGTTGCGTTGTTGCGGGCTTTGTCTGCTTGCCGGGCACAGCCGCGTCGAAAATGGGCTCGCGGCGTTCCGCCGATCTGCGCCGTCGTGCCATGCGCCGTCCCGCGCGTCTTCCCCGCAGCGCCCATCGGCGCGGGTCCCGGCCGAACGCTAGAGCGGCGCCTTTAAGGGGGCGTTAAGCGCATGGCTCCGTCGCGCAAAAAGCCAGGCGGGGCCTTGTTTCCTCGGCCGGCGATGCAGCCGGAGAATCGCAGTCGGCATATTCCCAAGGCGACCAAATTTGTGCATCATGAGGCGCCGGGGGAATCCGGTTTTTGAAGCCTGGGGAAATCACAATGCGTAAAGGCGCACTCCTACTTGCAGTCTTGCTCGCGGCTGCGTTCACCACGACAGCCGATGCCGCCAAGAAGAAGGCGGCCGCTCCGAAGCCGGATCCGGCCGTGGCGGCGCAGGCCAACAGCGCCAAGTTCATTGGCGATGCGTTGACGCTGGGCGGCCCGCCCAAGGCCGCGGCTCCCGCCAAGCCCGCCAAGAAGGCCAAGAAAGCGAAGAAGAAGGCCGCCAAGAAGAAGGCCTGAACGGCGGCTTCGGCACGTCGTCACGGTCCGCGCCGGCACGCGCGCGGGCCGGGGTGTGGAATTGCCCATTCGGCGCCTGGCGCTTTGCGTTCAGGCGCCGAATGCATTCTGGACGCCGGAAAACTGTGCATGAATTGCGAATATCGCCGGGCTGGCCAATACGTGTTCGCCTCGTTCCGCCCGGCGTGCTAGTGTCAATTCGATCACAGTCGCCTTGCGCGATCAAAATAGGGGGATCTCCATGAAGAAGTTGGTGTTGCTGGTCTTGGTTGCGATGGTGGCGGCCGTGCCCGCTGAGGCTGCAACCAAGAAGAAGGCCAAGAAGATGAAGAAGGCGCCCGCGGTTGCCGCCCAGGTCGATCCGAACGCGAACGGCAAACGGCTCGTCATGGACGCCATTCCCACGCTGATGCCGACCGCGTTCAAGGTGATCTACTTCTCGCAACCTGAAAACCGGGCGAAGTACAAGTAAGCGGCGCAGCGGAGGTCGTCCGCGCCCGCCACCGGCGCGGCCGGTTTTGCCGGCCGCGCGTTTGAGTTGTCAGCCTGCCACCGCGGTGGTTTCCTGTTCGCCCGACACGAACAGGCGCATCAGCGCGCGCTTAATCGCGGTTTCGCGTGTCGGCGAGGCGATCTTGGCTCCCAGCAGATCGGTTACATAGAACACGTCGACCACGCGCTCGCCGAAGGTCGCCACGTGCGCTGAGGCGATGTTGAGGTTGAGCTTGGACAGCGTCGCCGTCAGTTCGTAAAGCAGGCCGGGTCGGTCGAGCCCGGTGACTTCGATCACCGTGTAACGGTTGGACCACTGGTTGTTGATGGTCACCTGCGGCTCGATGGCGAAGGCCTTGAGCCGACCCTTGGCGCCCGAGCGCCGGCGCGCCATCACTTCGGGTAGCCGGACGGCGCCGCTCAGCGCCTTCTCGATCGTCTCGGCGATGCGCCCGGCGCGCCGGCGCTCGTCGTCGTCGGATTCGAATTCGCGCGAGACGGCGATGGTGTCGAGCGCGCGGCCGTCGGTGGTGGTAAAGATCTGCGCATCGACGATGTTGGCGCCGGCGGCGGCGCAGGCGCCGGCCAGGGTCGACAAGAGCCAGGGATGGTCCGGTGCCAGCACCGTCAGTTCGGTCACGCCGCGCGCCGGATCGAGCGCGAAGGTGGTGGCGATCGGCTTGTTGGCATCCTCCGCGGCGCGCACGAAGCGGGCATGAGCCACGCGGTGCGGCAGGTCGACCTTGAGCCAGTAGGCGGGGTAGTGGCGGGCGATATAGGCCTCGATTCGCTCCGCCGGCCAGTCCTTCAGTTCGGCCCGCAGTTCCGCCTGTGCCATGGCCACGCGCTGGGCGCGGTTGACTTCGGAGAACCCGCCGGTCAGCACGGGCTCGGTCTCGTAGTAAAGCGTGCGCAGAAGCTGCGCCTTCCACCCGTTCCAGACCCCGGGCCCGACCGCGCGAATGTCGGCGGTGGTGAGGATGGTGAGCAGCTTCATGCGTTCGAGCGATTGCATCACCGCGGCGAAGTTCTCGATCGTCTTGCGGTCGGACAGGTCGCGCGATTGTGCGACCGTGGACATCACGAGGTGATTCTCCACGAGCCAGGCAACCGTCTCCGTATCCGCCGGCGAAAGCCCAAGCCGCGGACAGAAGCGGCGGGCGATGCGGGCGCCGGCGATCGAATGATCCTCGATGCGACCCTTGGCGATGTCGTGCAGGAACAGCGCGACATAGAGCAGCGTGCGGTGCTCGGGTTGAATCGTCCGCATCAGGTTGTTGGCAAGCGCGAATTCCTCGTTGCTGCCGCGCTCGATCTCGGCCAGCACGCCGATGCAGCGCAGAAGATGCTCGTCCACCGTATAGTGGTGGTACATGTTGAACTGCATCATGGCGACGACGCGGCCGAACGCCCGCACGAAGCGCCCGAGCACACCGGTCTCGTTCATCCGCCGCAGCACGATCTCGGCGTCATGCGAGGTCATGATGTCGAGGAACAGCCGATTGGCCTCGGGGTTGGCGCGCAAGTCGGCATCGATCAACTTGAGCGACTTGGTCGCAGCCCGCATCGCATTGGGGTGTAGCAGCAGGTTGTGCTTCTGCGCCAGGCGGAACATGCGGATCAGGTTGACGGGGTCGCGCGCAAACACGTCGGCCCCGACGACGGTGAGCCGCCCGTTGTCCTCCAGGAAGTCCTCGCATTCCGGCAGCGGCCGGCGGCCGCGCGGACGCAGCCTGGCCATGACCCGGCTCAGCACCGGGGCGGGCTTGGCCTGCTGGTCCTCCAACGCGGCGCACAGGATGGCGGTGAGGTCGCCCACGTCCTTGGCGACCAGGAAGTAATGCTTCATGAATCGCTCGACGTCCTTGAGCCCGGGATGCTCGGTGTAGCCGAGCCGGACCGCGATCTCGCGTTGGATGTCGAACGACAGCCGCTCCTCGGCGCGGCCGGTGAGGAAGTGCATGTTGCAGCGGACCGACCAGAGGAAATCCTCGCAGCGGCGGAACAGACGCAACTCGGCCTGATCGAACACGCCGCGGTCGAGCAATTCCGCCACGTCGCGCACGCGATAGACGTACTTGGCGATCCAGAACAGCGTGTGCAGATCGCGCAGCCCGCCCTTGCCGTCCTTGACGTTCGGCTCGACCAGGTAGCGCGATTGGCCCGCACGGCGGTGCCGCTCCTCGCGCTCGGCAAGCTTGGCGGCGACGAATTCCGCGCTGGTCCCCTGCACCACCGACTTGTCGAAGCGAGCGACCAGTTCGTCAAACAGCTTGCGATCACCGACCAGGTAGCGCGCCTCCAGAATTGCGGTGCGTATGGTCATGTCGGCCTTGGCCTGACGGATGCACTCGTCGATCGAGCGCGTCGCGTGGCCGACCTTCACGCCGAGGTCCCACAGGCAATACAGGATCGCCTCGGCGATCGACTCGCCCCAGGCGGTCTGCTTGTAGGGCAAGAGGAACAACAGATCGATGTCGGAGCCGGGCGCAAGCAGGCCGCGGCCGTAGCCGCCAGTCGCCACGATTGCCATGTGCTCGGCCTCGGACGGATTCTCCGAGCGGTAGAGCTGCTTGCTCGCGAAGTCGTACAGAAGGCGGATGATCTCGTCCTGCGTCCGGCACAGGCGCTCGGCGCAGCGGCGTCCCCGGCGGTCCTGCAACAACAACCGCTCGGCGCGCGCGCGGGCCTCGACGAGCGCGCTTTTGAGACGCTGTGCCGCCGCGCGCCGCAGGTCCTGTTCGGACCCGGCGTGATCGCGGGCAAGGCGCGCCAGTTCCGTAGACAGCAGGGGCGCATCGAGCAGAGCGTCCGCGATCTTTGAGTCATCGAGCGTCAGCATCGGACATCCGCATGGCGGGAGCGCACCGAGCGCATCACCGCGCCTCGCACCATGGGGGAAAAACAGCCGCACCGAAAGGGGGCCGCGCAAGGGAAGCGCGTTTTCCGCCGGCGCGCGCCAATGAACTAATTTTCTCATTGACTGTCAATAACTTAATGACTATCAAGTGAACCAGCGCCGATTTGAGCGAGCAGCTTGCGGGCGCTTAACAAATGCAGCTAAAGCGGTCGGGGCCCGCCCCGTCGCCAAGCTGACGGGCGGGCAATTCGTTGCTCGCCTCCCTGTCCACCGCGCCACCGCGCCCCTTGGGCGCGCACGGCCGAGCTTTGCCTGGAGGAACCCGATGTCCGTTGCGTTTCGCCGTTTGCTGATCGTCGGCCTTGTGCTGGCTGATCTGTTGCCCTCGGCCGCCGCGCACGCTGCCGACAAGCCGAAGGAAATCCGCATCGACTGGGCGACCTACAATCCCGTGTCGCTCTTGCTGCGACAGAAAGGACTGTTGGAACGGGAGTTCGCTGCCGACGGCATCGCCATCCGCTGGGTGCAGACCTTGGGTTCCAACAAGGCGCTGGAATTTCTCAGCGCCGGCTCGCTCGATTTTGGCTCCACCGCCGGCGCTGCCGCTCTCGTCGGCAAGATCAACGGCAACCCGATCAAGTCGATCTATGTCTATTCCCGGCCCGAGTGGACGGCACTCGTCACCCGCAAGGACGCGGCGATCGCTTCGATCGCCGATCTGAAGGGCAAGCGCGTGGCGGTGACGCGCGGGACCGATCCGCACATCTTCCTGGTGCGCGCGCTGCAGCTTGCGGGCCTGACCGAACGGGATATCGCGCCCGTCCTGCTACAGCACGCGGACGGCAAGACGGCGCTGATCCGCGGCGACGTACACGCCTGGGCCGGTCTCGATCCGATGATGGCGCAGGCCGAGATCGAGGATGGGGCGCGGCTGTTCTACCGCAATACGGCCGCCAACACCTGGGGCATCCTGAACGTGCGCGGGTCGTTCCTCAATGAGCATCCCGATCTCGTGCGCCGCGTGCTTGCAACCTACGAGGAGGCGCGCAAGCTCGCGCGCTCCGATTATGGCGAGCTGCGACGCGTGTTCATTGCCGTCACGCGGCTGCCTGGCGATGTCGTCGACAAGCAGCTCAAGGAGCGCACCGATCTGACGCACAACCGGATCGGCGCGCCGCAACGCGAGTCGATCCTTGCAGCGGGGCGCGCCCTGCAGCAGGCAGGCGTGATCAAGCCGGACGTGGATGTGGCGGCCGCGGTCGATGCCCTGATCGACTCTCGCGTTCCGTTGACGAATTGACCCGAGCCGCCGCGGAGGCCGCCATGTCCGTTCTTCCGATGACCGTTGCCGCCGGCGAGGTGACCGCCGCCGAACGCAAGGCACTGCGCGACCGGTTGTCGCGCAGCACCCGGCCGCTGTGCGGCCTGCTGCTGCCACTTGGGGCCGCATTGCTGTGGGAATGGGCGGTGCACGCCGGTCTGTCCGACGGTCGGTTGGTGCCGCCGCCCTCGGTCGTTTACGCCACCTTCGCCGAACTGGCCGGGACCGGCGAACTGCAGCGCCACACCGCCGCGACCACAATGCGGGTGGCGGCGGGCTTCGGCATCGGCTTGGCCGCGGGAACCTTGCTTGGAGCCATCACCGGCTATTCCGTGCTGACGCGCCGGCTGATCGATCCGACACTGCAGGCGCTGCGCGCCATTCCGTCGCTCGCCTGGGTGCCGCTGTTCGTCCTCTGGTTCGGGATCTTTGAAAGCTCCAAGATTGCTCTGATCGCGGTCGGCGTGTTCTTCCCGGTCTATCTCGGCGTCATGGGCGCGATCCTGTCGGTTGATCGCAAGCTGGTCGAGGTCGGCCGCGTGTTCCGCCTGTCCGATGCCGCCATGGTGCGCCGCATCCTGCTGCCGGCGGTGCTGCCAGCCTATGTCATCGCACTGCGCTCGGGGCTCGGGCTCGGCTGGATGTTTGTGGTTGCCGCCGAATTGCTCGGCGCGTCCGAGGGCTTGGGCTTTCTGCTGATCGACGGCCAGCAACTCGGCAAGCCGGCGCAGATCGTCGCCGCCATCGTCGCCTTCGCTCTCGTCGGCAAGCTCACCGATTGGATTGTCGCCGCGGCCATGGCCCCCCTCCTGCGTTGGCAGGATGCGTTCACTCCGGTCGGAGATCGCTGAGATGCTCGTGCTTGATCGTGTGGGCAAGACCTATCCAGGCGGGCTTCGGGCGCTGGAGGCCGTCTCGCTTGCGGCGGCGCCCGGAGAAATCATCGCCGTGATCGGCGGGTCCGGCTGCGGCAAGTCCACGCTGCTGCGCGCCATTGCCGGGCTCGACCGGGCGACGCAGGGAACGGTGACGCTGGACGGAACGCCGGTGACCGGTCCGCATCCGGGGATCGGCATCGTGTTCCAGGAGCCGCGGCTGCTGCCCTGGCTCCGGGTCGCCGACAATGTCGGGTTCGGCCTGTTCGATCGGCCCGGGCCGCTGCGTGAAAGCCAGGTGACGGCGGCGCTCGAACGGGTCGGGCTAGCCGACAAGGCTGCGGTTTGGCCGCGGCAATTGTCCGGCGGCCAGGCCCAGCGCGTGGCGATCGCGCGGGCGCTCGTCGCCGAGCCACAGGTGCTCCTGCTGGACGAGCCGTTTTCGGCGCTCGACGCCTTCACCCGTGTCGACCTGCAGGAGCATCTGCTGGCACTGTGGGCCGAGCGCAAGCCGCTGCTCGTCCATGTTACCCACGACGTGGAAGAGGCCGTTGTCCTCGCCGACCGCGTGGTGGTGATGCGGCCCCGACCCGGCCGCGTGGCCGAGGACATCCCGGTCGCCTTGCCGCGCCCGCGCGATCGCCGGGCGCCGGCGTTCGAGGCCGTCAAGCGGCGCGTCCTGACGGCGCTCGACCGATCACTCGACCGCGTGGGTCCGTCTGCCGCAGTCAAGCCGCGTGTCGCCGCGGTCGGACTGGCATGGGGTTAGACCCACGTTTGTCGACGGCTGAACCGTGCGGCTTGCCCCAGGCCCTTTGATGTACCACCCGCAAGGCACGAAGCGGCGCAGCCGGGCAGCGGGGGACCCGGGGGCACGCTGCGGCCCAAGCGTTGTAAAAACAAAGGTGCGAGGAGCATGCCATGGATGCCGCCGAACTGCGCGCCGTGCAGGCGCCGATCAAGGAGCGCTACAGGAACGATCCGGGCGCCGCTCTGATTACGCTCAAGGCGCGCGGCACGCTCGACGATGCCGCTATCGCCTGCAAGGTGGAAACCGGTCGCGCGCTCGCCATCGCCGGTCTGCACCCGGCCACCGGCGGTTCGGGTCTGGAACTGTGCTCCGGCGACATGCTGCTCGAGGCGCTGGTTGCCTGCGCTGGCGTGACCCTGAAGGCCGTGGCGACCGCGCTTGCCGTTCCGCTGCAATCAGGCGTGGTGTCGGCTGAGGGCGACCTCGATTTTCGCGGCACTCTCGGGGTTGCCAGGGATGCGCCGGTCGGATTCCGCGCGATCAGGCTGCGCTTCGATCTTGTGACCGATGCGCCGCAGGAGCAGCTCGATCAACTCCTCAAGCTCACCGAGCGCTATTGCGTAGTCTATCAGACGATCGCCAAGGGGCCGCCAGTGGACATAGCGTTGCGCCGCGTGTGATATCCGCGCAATCCGCGGCCCCGGGGACGCACCTCCCGCATCCCGCGGGAGGATACGAAGGCCGATTCCCGCCGGCTTTAATTGTTGCTCGGGCCCGTCGCTCGCCCGCTGCCCAGGGCGTTGCGGCAATGCGGTTGCGCGGTGCTCGCCGCGCCCAAGGATGGCGGCGATGGACCTTGCATGACACCCGAGCTTGCCTTCTGGCTTGCGCTTGCCCTGAAGATGGCGGTCACCGCCGGGTTCGTGATTGCGGCCGCGGCGGTGGCCGAGCGCGCCGGCCCGGTCATCGGTGCGCTCGTCGCCACGCTGCCGATCGCGGCGGGGCCGGCCTATGTCTTTCTCGCGCTCGACCACGACAGTGCCTTCATCGCCCAGAGTGCGATCGGCAGTATTGCGGCGCATGCCGCGACCGCGGCGTTTTCGCTCGCCTATGTGCTGCTCGCGCAGCGCTTCGGGGTCGCGGTCAGCGTCGGCGGCGCCGTTGCCGTCTGGTTCGCGCTGGCGTTCCCGCTGCGCTCGGTGCCATGGACCTTTCTCGGCGTCGCCGGCACCAACCTTGCGATCTTTGCCATCTGCATTCTTCTGACCGCGCGCTATCGTCATGCGGCAATGCCGCCGATCGCAAGCCGCTGGTACGACGTCCCGCTGCGGGCGCTGATGGTGGCCGGTCTCGTTGCCGCGGTGGTGGGGCTCAGCGGCCGGGTTGGGGCAACGGTGACCGGCCTGCTCGCGGTCTACCCGATCGTGATGACAAGTCTGATGCTGATCTTTCAGCCGCGCGTCGGCGGGCCCGCGACCGCGGCGCTGATTGCTAACACCATGTGGGGCCTGGTCGGGTTCAGTGCCGGTCTGTTCACCGTGCACCTTGCCACGCTGCGGCTCGGAAGCTGGGCCGGCCTTGCGCTCGCGCTCGCCGTCTCGGTCGGGTGGAATCTCACCCTATGGGGCCTGCGTCGGCGACGCCTCCTGCTGCGGCGCGCCGGCCGCTGAAAGGTCAACGGCCGGCGGGGCGCGCGCCGGCCGTTGCCCTGGCGGACGGGAGTCCTCAGTGGGTGCCGATGGCAAGCTTCTGCTCGCGGATCACCCGCGCCCAGGTCTGCGTCTCGCTGCGGATGTAGTTCTTGAATTCTTCGGGCGAGCTGTCCATCGCCTCGGCATATTGGCGCTCGATGAAGCGCTGCTTGAAGGCGGGCTCGGCCATCACCGCGCGCACGTCGGCGTTGATCCTGTCCACGATCGGCCGCGGCGTCTTGGCGCCGACGGCGATGCCGAACCAGGTGCCGGCGACGTAACCCGGCAGGTTGCCCGATTCCGCGGTGGTGGGAAACTCGGGCAGCTGCGGCAGCCGTTTGGCGCTGCCGATGCTCAGCATCTTCACCTTGCCCTCGCGATGCGGCGGCAGCGCCAGGCTCACGCTCACCATCATCATGTTGGTGTGACCGCCCATGATGT
>Ga0209172_10001097_pt1 | contig 62628 bp, 50 predicted proteins | sample LarsenN4metaG_FD_184113 | JGI IMG/M metagenome (GOLD analysis project Ga0209172, IMG submission 184113) | Hot spring sediment bacterial and archeal communities from British Columbia, Canada, to study Microbial Dark Matter (Phase II) - Larsen... ...
CTGCCGGCTCAAGGATTTCAGGCGCATAGCCACCCGCTACGACAAGCTCGCCCGCAATTACCTGGCCGCCGTGCATCTCGCCGCCATCGTCGCATATTGGCTCAATTGAGTCTGGACCCTAGTTCAAGCTCGCGCAGAATCTCTGAATTCGCGCGCAGGCCTCTTCCAGACATTCCGTCGATGTCGCGTAGGAAATCCGGAAGTTAGGCGAGAGGCCGAATGCGCCGCCGTGCACGAGCGCGACGCATTCGGCTTCGAGCAGTTCGAGCGCGAAGGCTTCATCGCTGTCGATTGTCTTGCCGGCCGGCGTCTTCTTGCCGATCAACGCAGCGATGGATGGATAGACGTAAAACGCCCCTTCCGGCGTGGGGCACCTCACGCCCTGCGCCTGGTTCAGCATTGACACGACCAGATCGCGCCGTCCCTGGAACAGCTGCTTGTTCCTCGGGATGAAGTCCTGCGGGCCGTTGAGCGCCTCTACCGCCGCCCATTGCGAAATCGACGACGGGTTGGACGTCGTCTGGCACATCACGTTGGCCATCGCCTTGATCAGCCATTCCGGGCCGCCCGCATAGCCGATGCGCCAGCCCGTCATCGAATAGGCTTTCGAGACGCCGTTCATGGTCAGCGTGCGCTCGTAGAGGCGCGGCTCGGCCTGTGCGATCGTCGTGAACTCAAAATCGCCGTACGTCAGGTGCTCGTACATGTCGTCGGTCAGCACCATCACCTGCGGATAATCGAGCAGCACCGCGGCGATCGCCTTCAGCTCATCGGCAGTGTAGGCCGCGCCCGACGGATTGGAGGGGGAATTCAGCAAGAGCCACTTCGTGTGCGGCGTGATCGCCTTCGCCAGCGTGACCGGATTCACCTTGAACCCGTCCTCCAGCCGCGTCTCGACGAACACCGGCGTGCCGCCGCACATCAGCGCCATGTCCGGATAGCTCACCCAATAGGGCGCGGGGATGATCACTTCGTCGCCCGGATTCAGTGTCGCCATGAAGGCGTTGAAGATGACCGGCTTGCCGCCCGGGGAGACGTTGATCTGGCTGCGCTTGTAATCCAGCCCGTTTTCGCGCTTGAACTTGGCGCAGATGGCGTCCTTCAGCTCGGGTATGCCGTCGACATCTGTATATTTCGTCTTGCCTTCGCGCATGGCGCGGACGGCGGCTTCCTTGATGTTCTCGGGCGTGTCGAAATCGGGCTCGCCCTGGCTGAGCGCGATGCAGTCGCGGCCCGCCGCCTTGAGCGCGCGCGCCTTGGCGCTCATCGCCATGGTCGCCGAGGGTTTCACGCGCTTCAGCGCGCCAGAGACTGTGCCGGTCATCACGTCCGCCCGATTCGCATGAGCGCGATCTTAGGGCAAGCCGCCGCTCAAATGACCCCGCCCAAGCCGAGAGCACGCGGGATTTCAGCGAAATCTCAGGACTTGCTCATGCCGCTCACCACCGCGCCGGTGCAACAGAGGCGCAACATCGCGGCAACAAACAGCGAGTAAGGCAGGGCGATCGGAAGGCGTCGACGAATGGCGCATGTCGCGCGGCCGTTGACGCGGATTTGGGCGCTCGCAGAGTGCTCGAAAGCGGGGGGATTCACTTGAGGCGAGTTCTACTTTTGGCGTCGGCCGCCTTGATGGCTGCCGGAGGCGTGGCGCAGGCGCAACATCATCCGGCATCGCCGCCCCCTCCTCCGCCCGCGGAATCGGAGGCCGCGGCCGATGCGGATATCCAGGAAGAGGACTCTATCGTCGTGCTCGCGCCTGGCGATCAAGTGCGCATCGACCGGCGCACCTATACGCTGCGCGAGGACCCGGTGGCGCAGTCGAGCAACATGTTCGACGTGCTCGGCCGCATCCCCTCGGTCACTGTGGCGCCATCGGGCGCGATCACGCTGTTGGGCGCCGACAACGTCACCATCCAGATCAACGGCCAGCCGGTGCCGGGCACGAACCTGGAGCAGGTGCTGCGCGGCATCACCGGCGGCGAAGTCGAGCGCATCGAGGTGATCACCAATCCGGGTGCGCAATATTCGGCGGCGGCCACGGGCGGCATCATCAACATCATCACGCGCCAGCGGATGAACGGCGGGATGAACGGCTCCATCCAGGCCGGCATCGACACGCTGGGCAGCTACCACGTTGGCGTTTCACCAAGCTGGTCGCGGGGGCCGTGGTCGCTCAGCGGCGGATTCGGCCTTTGGGGCGGCCAGCAATCGCAGGATTTCCGGCGCGAGCGCACGGTGTTCAGTTCGGGCGTCACCACGCTCGAAGAAGGCGAGCAGGAAGTGGAGTTCGGCGGCCGCTATCTGAGCCGCCTGACGCTCGGCTATCGCCCAACCGAGCGCCGGCGCTTCACGGTCGCCGTCGATCATGTCAGAGGCGGCAACGACATCCTGCGTGAAACTGAGACCACGCAAAGCGGGGCGCCGGTCTCGGCGCAGTCAATCTCCAACCAGGTTGAATTCCGCAACGACCAGCTCAATTTCGAATTCCAACAGGACGGATCGCAGCCGCGCGAAGTCTTGAAAGCCTTCGCGATGGTGCAAAGCCATGGCGTCGAGCTCGAGCAGATCTTCGATTTCGCGCCGGTCGTAGGCACGCCAACCCAAGTCGCGGCGGCCAATTCGATCGACCTGATGAACGCCAACGCCCGGATCGAATACGAGCGGCCCTTCTCGGAAGACCGTTTCCTCACCACGGGCATTTCGTTCGACTCATCGGATCAGGAGATCGAGAACGCGCGTCAGACCCTGCTCGGGCCGGCCGTCCCGCCGGACTATGTCGCGCTGCTAGAAGGTCAGCAGCAGACGCTGGCAGCGTTCGGCACGCTCCAGTTTGACGTTGGCGATTGGACGCTCCAGCCGGGCGTACGGGCCGAGAATTATCGCCGCGAAGTGGTTTCAGGCGGTCTCGAAAGCGACGATGTCGACCTGCGCTATTTCCCCAGCGTACACATCCGGCGCGGACTGGGCGAACATACCAACGTCGATCTGAGCTACACGAGCCGCATCCAGCGCCCCGGGTTCCAGCAGCTCGATCCGGCGCTGCGCTTCGTCGATGTGAACCGCGCCATCCGTGGCAATCCCAATCTGGAGCCGTCGCTGACCGACGCCTACGAGGCCAACTTCACCTACCAGAACCGAGGCAGAAGCTTCAGCCTCACCTTCTACGATCGGATCAGCGAAGACATCTTCTCGCCGTTCACCGAGACAACGCCGGGCGGCGTCATCGTGACGACGACGGTGAATGCCGGCATTAGCGAGCAGCGCGGCGTGCAGGCGATCCTGCGCGGGCCGCTGAGCGAGCGTTGGCGCTACTCGGCGAACGTCAATCTGATGGAGCGCGAATTCGATTTCCTGAGCGGCGGCGTCATCACGCGCCGCGACGAGTTCGAATACGACGGCTCGGCGTCGCTCGACTATCGCGACCCCGATCAGAACGCCATCGGCGCCGATCAGCTGCAGTTCGAGCTGCGCTTCCAGGGGCCGCGCCACACGCTGCAAAGCGACCTCGACGAATTCGTCATCGCCAATTTCACTTGGCGGCGGAAGCTATCGGACCGCCTCTACGGCACGCTGATGGCGCAAGACGTCTTCAGCACGCAGAACAACGTCAACGAGATCACCACTGACACGCATTTCGAGCGCACCGAATTCTCCAGCCCCGGCGCGCGCGTCCGTTTTGCCCTCACCTACCAGTTCGGCTCCGGCCCGCAACGCCCGCCGCAGGACCAGCAAGCCCCAGGCGCGCCGCCGATCCCGATGCAGTGACGAGTGACCTTAGAGTCGTTCGACGTTCGCCTCCGCCGCTTCGAGGAATGGCGCGGCTTGACGCACAGCGAAGCGCTCGGTGGTGATTTCTGCGCCGGAGACGCGATCGACGCGGAAGGCGCGAACGGCCTCGCGCAATCGATCCCATGCCAGAACGTACCATGCGGGCGGGTTAAGCAGCAGGTATTGCGGCTCGATCAGGCGCAGCGTCTCGCGCCCTAAACGGTCCCCGTAGGCAAGGCGGACGCACCAGCGCTCGATGAAAGCGCGCCGCAGGCTTTCGTTGTAGCGCGCCTTGCTCATGTCGAACTCGCCCGCGATGCGCGCGGAGGCGGCGCTGCCAACTAGAATCCGGCGGCGCAGCGATCGGATGCCCTCGCGATGCGCCGGCGCGAAGATCGCCGTCAGCTTCTGTCGCGCCGACCCGAGTCCGCCAGGCGCCAGTGGCGACTGCAGCTTTTCGGCGACCGCCGCCGCGATCAGCAAGTCCAGCGCCTCGTCGAACCGCAAACTGACGCGTCCCCCGCCGTGCCCGGAGGCGATGCGCACTCCCCCGCCGCGTCCTTGGTCGGTCTCGATCAGCACGCCCATGTCGCGCAGCGCGTCGAGGTCGCGCATAATTGTCCTCAGGCTGACGCCGAGTTCGTCGGCCAGTTGCGCGGCGGTCGTTGGCTCGCCTGACAACAGCCGGCCGCGCAGCCGATCCAGCCTTTCCAATTTCTCCACAGCGCCAGTCATTGCACTAATATGCCATTTTCCGGCATATTTTCCACTACTCTCCCGCGCACTGAGGAGAGAGCAATGGCACAGGTCATCGAATGGGCGCCGTTCCGCTTGCGGCAAGGCGTCAGCGAAGAGAGACTTTTGGAGGCGTCGGACGCGCTGCAGGGCGGCTTTCTGCAGGACCAGACCGGGTTTGTGCGCCGTCATCTCTTGCGCACCGCAGACGGCGGCTACGTCGACATGGTGGTGTGGTCGAGCCGCGATGTCGCCGACACGGCTATGCGCAAGGCCGCGGAGAGTCCCGCATGCAGCGCCTACTTTGCGATAATGGGCGCAGATCACGCCGATCCGGGCGCCGACGTGGCGCATTACGACGAACTGAAAGTCTACGAGTAAGAGACGGCCCGGGATTGCTCCCGGGCCGCTCATGCTCTGGACGTTTCCTCTGCCTTACTCGGCCGCTTCCGGCTGACGCTGGGCGGCGAGGCGCGCTGCGTCTTCGGCGCGTTCGATCGCGAGTTGTTCGTCGCGTTCGGCAGCGAGCTTCTGATAGCGGCGCAGCTGGCCGCCTGTGCCCGCCGGAATGAGACGACCGACGATCACGTTTTCCTTGAGCCCCTCGAGCGTGTCCGACTTGCCGTAGGAGGCGGCTTCCGTCAGCACGCGCGTGGTTTCCTGGAACGACGCAGCCGAGATGAACGAACGCGTCTGCAGGCTCGCCTTGGTGATGCCGAGCAGCATCGGCTGCGCGGTGGCGGGTTTCAGGCCAAGCTCCATCACGCGGCGGTTCTCGTCTTCGAGATCGAGCGCGTCCACGGCTTCCCCCTTCAGGTATTCCGTGTCGCCCGCCTCCATGATCTCGACCTTCTGCAGCATCTGGCGAACGATCACCTCGATGTGCTTGTCGTTGATCGGCACGCCCTGCAGGCGATAGACCTTCTGGATCTCCTCCACGAGATAGTTCGCCAACGCTTCCACGCCGAGGATCGAAAGGATGTCCTGCGGAGCGGGGTTGCCGTCGAGCAGGTAATCGCCCTTCTTCACGAAGTCGCCTTCCTGCACCGGAATGTGCTTGCCCTTCGGGATCATGTACTCGATCGGCTCGAGGCTTTCGTCCTCGGACACAACACGCAGGCGGCGCTTGTTCTTGTAGTCCTTGCCGAACTCCACGCGGCCGTCCGATTCCGAGATGATCGCGTGATCCTTCGGCCGGCGCGCTTCGAACAGCTCGGCCACGCGCGGCAGACCGCCCGTGATGTCGCGCGTCTTGGCGCCGCCCGTCGGCATGCGCGCGAGGTCTTGGCCGGGCGTCACCTCATCGCCGTCGGCGACCGAGAGAATGGCGCCCACCGGCAACGTGTAGCTCTTGCCCTTCTTGCCGTCGCCGACGGAGATCGTCGGCTTCAGGTCCGAGCCTTTGGCCGTCGCGCGCCAATCGATGATCACCTTTGAGGAGATGCCGGTGGCTTCGTCGAACTCGTCGCGCGCCGAGATGCCGTCGACGACGTCCTCGAACTTCACGCGGCCCGCCACTTCCGTGAGGATCGGCGTCGCATAGGGATCCCATTCGGCGATGCGATCGCCGCGGTTGAGCTTGGACTTCTCGTCCACGCGCAGGCGCGCGCCAAACGGCAGCTTGAAGCTCTGCCGTTCCTTGCCCTCGTCGTCCACCACAACGACTTCCATGTTGCGGCTCATGACGATGAGATCGCCGTTGGCGTTCTTCACGGTGTTGCGGTTGACGAAGCGCACCTTGCCGTCGTGCGCCGATTCCATCACCGACTGCTCGGCCACCTGAGCGGCGCCGCCGATGTGGAACGTGCGCATCGTGAGCTGCGTGCCCGGCTCGCCGATCGACTGCGCCGCGATGACGCCCACCGCTTCACCGACATTGACCGGCGTGCCGCGCGCGAGATCGCGCCCGTAGCAGGCGCCGCACACGCCCGTGCGCGTGTCGCATGTGAGCACGGAGCGCACCTTCACTGCCTGCACGCCGGCGCGTTCGATCGCCGCCACCAGGTCTTCCTCGAGGTAGGAGCCCGCCGGTGCGATCACCTTGTTGGCGCTCGGATCCACGACATCCACGGCGGCGGTGCGGCCGAGGATGCGCTGGCCGAGCGACACCACGATGTCGGCGCCGTCGATGACGGCGCGCAGCTCGATGCCGTCGGCCGTGCCGCAATCCTCCTCGGTGATGATGCAGTCCTGCGCAACGTCGACGAGCCGGCGCGTCAGATAGCCGGAGTTGGCCGTCTTGAGCGCGGTGTCGGCGAGACCCTTGCGGGCGCCGTGCGTCGAGTTGAAGTACTCGAGCACCGAGAGCCCTTCCTTGAAGTTGGAGATGATGGGCGTCTCGATGATTTCGCCCGACGGCTTGGCCATGAGGCCGCGCATGCCGGCGAGCTGCTTCATCTGGTTCTTCGAACCGCGCGCGCCCGAGTGCGCCATCATGAAGACGGAGTTGAGTTCGCCCGTCCGCCCCTTCTCCTTGGCCGGCTTGGACGCTTCGTCCATCATCGCGTCGGCGACCTTGTCGGTGCACTTCGACCAGGCGTCGACTACCTTGTTGTACTTCTCGCCCTTGGTGATGAGGCCGTCGGCGTACTGCTTTTCGTATTCGGCGACGCGCTTGCGCGTTTCCTCGACCAGCGCTTCCTTCGCCTTCGGCACGATCATGTCGCTCATGCCGAACGAGATGCCGGCCTTGCACGCCTCGCGGAAGCCGAGCTGCATGATGCGGTCGGCGAAGATGACCGTCGATTTCTGGCCGGTGTGCCGATAGACGGCGTCGATCAGGTTGCCGATTTCTTTCTTCGTCAGCGTCGTGTCCAACAGGTCGTAGCCGATCTTCGGGTGCCTCGGCAGCAGCTCGGCCATCTTCATGCGGCCGGGCGTGGTGTCGATCGTGCGGCGCACGGGCTTGTTGTTTTCGTCGACCGTTTCGAAGCGCGCCTTGATCTTGGTGTGCAGCGTCACCGCGCCCGCTTCCAGCGCCGCTTCGATCTCGCCCATCGAGCCGAACAGCTTGCCTTCGCCCGGCTCGCCGTCCTTCATGATCGAGAGGTAGTAGAGTCCGAGCACGATATCCTGCGACGGTACGATGATCGGCTTGCCGTTCGCGGGCGAGAGGATGTTGTTCGTCGACATCATCAGCACGCGCGCTTCCAGCTGTGCTTCCAGCGACAGCGGCACGTGCACGGCCATCTGATCGCCGTCGAAGTCGGCGTTGAACGCGGCGCACACCAGCGGGTGCAGCTGGATCGCCTTGCCTTCGATCAGTTTCGGCTCGAACGCCTGGATGCCGAGCCGGTGCAGCGTCGGCGCGCGATTGAGCAGCACCGGGTGCTCGCGAATGACTTCTTCGAGCACGTCCCAGACTTCCGGGCGCTCCTTCTCAACCATGCGGCGCGACTGCTTCACGGTGCCGGAGAGACCCTTGATGTCGAGGCGCGCATAGATGAACGGCTTGAACAGTTCGAGCGCCATTTTCTTCGGCAAGCCGCACTGATGCAGCTTGAGGTCCGGGCCGACGACGATGACCGAACGGCCGGAATAATCGACGCGCTTGCCGAGCAAGTTCTGCCGGAAGCGGCCTTGCTTGCCCTTCAGCATATCGGCGAGCGACTTCAGCGGACGCTTGTTTGCGCCGGTGATGACGCGGCCGCGGCGGCCGTTGTCGAACAGCGCGTCGACTGCTTCCTGCAGCATGCGCTTTTCGTTGCGGATGATGATGTCCGGCGCGCGCAGTTCCATCAGCCGCTTCAGGCGGTTGTTGCGGTTGATGACGCGGCGATAGAGGTCGTTGAGATCGCTCGTCGCAAAGCGGCCGCCATCGAGCGGCACCAGCGGGCGCAGTTCCGGCGGGATCACCGGCACGACCGTGAGGATCATCCATTCCGGCTTGTTGCCGGAGCGGATGAACGCTTCGACCAGCTTGAGGCGCTTGGCCAGCTTCTTCGGCTTCAGCTCGGACGTGGACTCGGCGATCTCCTTGCGCAGCTGTTCGGCCTCTTTTTCGAGGTTCAGCTGCATCAGCAGTTCGCGGATCGCTTCAGCGCCGATGGCGGCAGTGAAGCTGTCTTCGCCGTGCTCGTCCTGCGCGCGGATGTATTCCTCTTCGGTCAGCAGCTGCTTGGCCGTGAGCGGCGTCAGGCCCGGCTCGATGACGATATACTGCTCGAAATAGAGCACGCGCTCGATGTCCTTGAGCGCCATGTCGAGCATCAGCGCGATGCGGCTGGGCAGGGACTTCAGGAACCAGATGTGCGCCACCGGCGCGGCCAGCTCGATATGGCCCATGCGCTCGCGGCGCACGCGCTGCAGCGTGACTTGCACGCCGCACTTTTCGCAGATGATGTCCTTGTACTTCATCCGCTTGTACTTCCCGCACAAGCACTCGTAGTCCTTGATCGGGCCGAAGATGCGCGCGCAGAACAGGCCGTCACGTTCGGGCTTGAACGTGCGGTAGTTGATCGTTTCGGGCTTCTTGATCTCGCCGAACGACCAGGAGCGGATCTGCTCCGGGCTGGCGATCGAGATTCTGATCTGATCGAACACCGGCGCCGGCGGCTGATTGCCGAAGGTGTTGTTGATCAGGTCTTGGTTCATAGCATTCATCGTCTTTGACCTTCCGTGGCGCCGTGTGCGGCGGCGCTCCGTGGGTTCATTCTCACTTCGTCATCCCGGACGCCGCGCGAGCGGCGATCCGGGATCAAATCACTCCGCCGCCTTCAGCCGCGCGCCATCGATCAGCTCCACGTTGAGGCCGAGCGAGCGCATTTCCTTCACGAGCACATTGAAGCTTTCCGGGATGCCGGCTTCGAACGTGTCGTGGCCGCGCGTGATGGCCTCGTAGACCTTGGTGCGGCCGGCGACGTCGTCGGACTTCACGGTCAGCATTTCCTGCAGCGTGTAGGCCGCGCCGTAAGCCTCGAGCGCCCACACTTCCATTTCGCCGAAGCGCTGGCCGCCGAACTGCGCCTTGCCGCCCAGCGGTTGCTGAGTGACGAGCGAGTACGGGCCGATCGAGCGCGCGTGGATCTTGTCGTCCACCAAGTGGTGCAGCTTCAGCATGTAGATGTAGCCGACCGTGACCGGGCGCTTGAACTGCTCGCCGGTCTGGCCGTCGTGCAGAATCACCTGGCCGGTGTCCGAATAGCCGGCGCGCTTCAGCAACTCGCGAATGTCGCTGTCCTTGGCGCCGTCGAACACGGGCGTCGCCACCGGCACGCCCTTCTCGAGGTTGTGCGCGAGCTCCTTCAGCTCGTCGATGTCTTTCGGTAGGGGCTCCTTGGGCCCGTAGAACTCCTTCAGCTTGGCCTCGAGCTGCTTCCTGTCGCCGTCGCGCTCCAGGATGTGCAGCGCTTCGGTGATCTGCCTGCCGATGCCGGCGCAGGCCCAGCCGAGGTGGGTCTCCAGGATCTGGCCGACGTTCATCCGCGACGGCACGCCGAGCGGATTGAGCACGATGTCGACGTGGGTGCCGTCTTCCAGAAACGGCATGTCCTCGATCGGCACGATTTTGGAAATGACGCCCTTGTTGCCGTGACGGCCGGCCATCTTGTCGCCCGGCTGCAGCTTGCGCTTCACCGCGACGAACACCTTGACGATCTTCATCACGCCCGGCGGCAGCTCGTCGCCGCGGCGCAGCTTGTCGACCTTGTCGTGGAAGCGCGCATCGAGACGCTTCTTGGCGTCGTCGTACTGCTTCTTCAGCGCTTCGATCTCGGCCATCGCGTTTTCGTTTTCGAGGCCGATCTGCCACCACTGACCGCGCGACAGCGGCTCGAGCGATTCAGCTGTGACTTCGCCCTTCTTGAAGCCCTTCGGACCCGAGGCGGCGACCTTGCCGATCAGGATTTCCTGCAGGCGGCCGAAAATGTTGCGCTCCAGGATCGCGAGTTCGTCGTCGCGGTCCTTGGCGAGGCGCTGTTCTTCGTCCTTCTCGATCTGCAGCGCGCGCTGATCCTTCTCCACGCCGTGGCGGTTGAACACGCGCACTTCGACAATCGTGCCGTTGACGCCAGGCGGCAGGCGCAAGCTGGTGTCGCGCACGTCCGAGGCCTTTTCGCCGAAGATGGCGCGCAGCAGCTTTTCTTCCGGCGTCATCGGGCTTTCGCCCTTCGGCGTCACCTTGCCGACCAGGATGTCGCCGGCTTCGACTTCGGCGCCGATCGCCACAATACCCGCTTCGTCGAGGTTGCGCAGGGCTTCCTCGCCGACGTTCGGAATGTCGCGGGTGATTTCTTCCGGGCCGAGCTTGGTGTCGCGCGCAGCGACCTCGAATTCCTCGATGTGGATCGAGGTGAACACGTCGTCGCGGACGATGCGTTCGCTGATCAGGATCGAGTCTTCGAAGTTGTAGCCGTTCCACGGCATGAACGCGACGAGCACGTTGCGGCCGAGCGCCAGTTCGCCGAGGTCCGTGGACGGGCCGTCGGCGATGATGTCGTCGGCGCGCACCAAATCGCCCACTTTCACGATCGGGCGCTGGGTGATGCACGTGTTCTGGTTCGAACGCTGGAACTTCAACAGGCGATAGATGTCGACGCCCGGCTTGGTCGGGTCTTTCTCTTCCGTTGCTCGGATGACGATACGCTGGCTGTCCACCTGCTCCACGACGCCGGTGCGGCGCGCGGTGATCACGGCGCCTGAATCGCGCGCAACCGTGCCTTCCATGCCCGTGCCGACGATAGGCGCGTCCGTGCGGACGAGCGGCACCGCCTGCTTCTGCATGTTCGAGCCCATCAAGGCGCGGTTGGCGTCATCGTTCTCGAGGAACGGGATCAGCGAGGCCGCGACCGAGACCACCTGCTTGGGCGAAACGTCCATCAGGTCGATTTCTTCGCGCGCGATCAGCGTGGCTTCGCCGCTTTCGCGCGCTTGCACGAGGTCCTCGGCGAGCTTGCCCTTCTCATCGAGCTCGGCGTTGGCCTGGGCGATCTTGTGCTTGGCCTCTTCCATGGCCGAGAGATAGTGGATCTCGTCCGTCGGCTTGCCGTTCACGACCTTGCGGTACGGGCTTTCGATGAAGCCGTACTTGTTCACGCGCGCGTGCGTGGCGAGCGAGTTGATGAGGCCGATGTTCGGGCCTTCCGGCGTTTCGATCGGGCAGATGCGGCCATAGTGCGTCGGGTGCACGTCGCGCACTTCGAAGCCCGCGCGCTCGCGCGTCAGGCCGCCCGGACCCAGCGCCGAGAGACGCCGCTTGTGCGTGATCTCGGAGAGCGGGTTGGTCTGGTCCATGAACTGCGAGAGCTGACTGGAGCCGAAGAACTCGCGCACCGCCGCCGCCGCAGGCTTGGCATTGATCAAGTCGTGCGGCATCACCGTCTCGATATCGACGGAGCTCATGCGTTCCTTGATCGCGCGCTCCATGCGCAGGAGGCCGATGCGGTACTGGTTCTCCATCAGCTCGCCGACCGAGCGCACGCGGCGGTTGCCGAGGTTGTCGATATCGTCGACTTCGCCGCGCCCGTCGCGCAGATCGGAGAGCGTGCGCAGCACCTCGATGATGTCGTCCAGCCGCAGGATGCGCACGTCGTCCGGCGCGTCGAGCCCAAGGCGCATGTTCATCTTCACGCGGCCGACTGCGGAGAGATCGTACCGCTCGGGATCGGAGAAGAGGCCCTGGAAAAGCGCTTCGGCCGTCTCGATCGTCGGCGGCTCGCCCGGACGCATGACGCGATAGATGTCGAACAGCGCCTGCTCGCGGTTCTCGTTCTTGTCGAGCTTCAGCGTGTTGCGAATGTACGGGCCATTGGTGACCGGATCGATGTCGAGGATCGGCAGTTCGTCGATGCCCGCCTCGATCAGCGTGGCGAGCACGCTTTCGGAGAGCGCATCGCCCGCTTCGACATAGATCTCGCCCGTTTCCGGGTTGACGATGTCCTCGGCGATGTAGCGGTCGAACAGGTCCTCTGAGGGCACCTGAATATCAACGACCCCGTCTTCGACGAGCTTGTTGGCGACGCGCGCTGAAATCTTCTTGCCCGCTTCGGCCACGACCTTGCCGGTCTTGGCGTCCACCAGGTCGTAGGTCGGCTTCACGCCGCGCCAGCGCTCGGCGCGGTAGCGCGTGGTCCAGCCCGCGCGCGTCCGCTTGTAGATCGACGACTGGTAGAAGGTCGCCAGGATCTGCTCGCTCGACATGCCGAGCCCGTAGAGCAGCGTCGTCGCCGGCAGCTTCCGCTTGCGGTCGATGCGCACGAACATCACGTCTTTGGCGTCGAATTCGAAGTCGAGCCAGGAGCCGCGGTACGGGATCACGCGCGCGGCGAAGAGGAGCTTGCCCGACGCGTGCGTCTTGCCCTTGTCGTGGTCGAAGAAGACGCCGGGGCTGCGGTGCATCTGGCTGACGATGACGCGCTCGGTGCCGTTAACGACGAACGTGCCCTTGTCCGTCATCAGCGGGATGTCGCCGAGATAGACGTCCTGCTCCTTGATGTCCTTCACGGACTTGGCGCCCGTCTCCTCGTCGGTTTCGAAGACGATCAGGCGCAGCTTGACTTTCAGCGGCGCGGCATAAGTCATGTCGCGCTGCTGGCATTCCTCGACGTCGAACTTCGGCTCTTCGAATTCGTAGCTGACATATTCCAGCACCGCGCGATCGGAGAAGTCGCGGATCGGGAACACGGATTTGAAAACGGCCTGCAGGCCCTCATCGATGCGCTCGTAGGAGCGCTGGTCCTTCTGCAGGAACTGGTCGTAGGAGCTCTTCTGCACCTCGATCAGGTTCGGCATGCGCCCGGCTTCCGGGATCTTGCCGAAGGATTTGCGGATACGCTTCTTACCAGTGAACGACAGAGCCATTTCGTCTTCCCAATGCGCGCTGCGCTCAAGGCGAATCCCCGGCCATAGGACCCGCGAGCGCGGCGCATGAGCCGCCTATTGCCCTTGAGAAACCGCGGTTCGCGCCGCGGACCCGACGTTGTCAGAGCGCCCCGGGCGGTGGGTGCTCCGTTCGCGCCGCTCCGGACGCGAAATGCCGGAGCCGAAGCCGCTTTGGGGCGGCTCCGGCGTCCGGGTGCTGTGTGTGAGTTACTTCAGTTCGACCTTCGCGCCGGCTTTTTCAAGTTGAGCCTTGAACTTTTCGGCATCGGCCTTGTTCACGCCCTCCTTCACCGGCTTCGGCGCGCCTTCGACCAAGTCCTTGGCTTCCTTGAGGCCAAGGCCGGTAATGGCGCGCACTTCCTTGATGACTTCGATCTTCTTGTCGCCGGCGGCGGCGAGCATGACCGTGAACTCGGTCTTCTCTTCCGCAGGCGCCGCGGCGGCGGCGCCCGGCGCGGCGGCGACAGCCACCGGTGCGGCGGCGGAGACGCCCCACTTTTCTTCCAGCATCTTCGACAGCTCGGCCGCTTCGAGCACCGTAAGGGCCGAGAGGTCTTCGACGATCTTTTCGAGGTTAGCCATGATGTTTGGTTCCTGACGTTTGGTGTTTCGATGTGTTCGCGGAAATGACGGTTAGGCGGCTTCCTTGGCAGCGTAGGCGTTGAGCACGCGGGCCAGCTGACCGCCGGGCGCTGCCAGCACGCCGGCGATCTTGGTCGCGGGCGCCTGCACCAGGCCGATGATCTTGCCGCGCAGCTCGTCGAGCGAAGGCAGCGTCGCGAGCGCTTGCACGCCTTGCTTGTCGAGCAGCTGATCGCCGAACAGGCCGCCAAGGATGGCGAACTGTTCTTTTTCCTTGGCGTAAGCGACAGCGACCTTGGCGGCCGCGATCGGGTCAGCGGAATAGGCGATGGCCGTGGGGCCTTTAAAGAGGTCAGCCGCGGACGCCTTGGGCGTGCCGTCGATGGCCAGCTTCACCAGCCGGTTCTTCACCACTTTGAGCGCGCCGCCTTCAGCACGAAGCCGATTGCGCAGCACCGTCATGTCCGCAACGGTCAGGCCGGCGTAATGGCTGACGACCATCACCCCAGCCCCGGCGAATACGCCTTTCAGCGACTCCACCGTTTCGGCCTTCTGAGCACGATCCATTGCGGTCTCCTCAGTTGGACGCCCGGCCAATCCGGGCGCCCTAGCGCGCGCGGACCAGCCGGCCGGAGGAAGACCCCCGAGCGGCGCGCGATCCACGCGCTGCCTGTCCCAGGAGCCGGCCTGCGGGAGCGGACTTGACAGACCGCCCCGAAAAACGTCAGCTTCTGTCTATTGCGGGCCCCAGAAAGCCAAGGCTTTCAAAGATTTAAGCCACGCACGCGAAGCCCTTTCGGGCCGCCACATGCGTAGCGCCTGCAGTCTCGGACAGGTTTCGACGGGTTAACGCCCCGCCGAACGGGGCGATATGCCCGGTTTGATGCGCGCTCGCAAGGGGGCGAGGCACAAATCTTCGTGCTTGGCAAGGGCGCCACAGTGCGCCGGCGCCGCCGGCGCCAAGATCAGTCGTCGCCGCCCGGAATGACCAGCGCCGGCTGCGCGACCATGGCGGCCAGGAGCAGGAGATAGGGGAACAGATAAGCAAGCGGCACGAACACATCGAACATGGGGCCTTGCTCCGGTCCCCGCCGCTGGAGCCCAACCGTGATGCCCGCCAAGCGTTCCCGGCCCCGCTGCTTCATGACTCGCAGAGCGAAACGCCGCGATATTCCCGCGCCTGCGCGATGCATGAAACGGCGAGCACCCACGGCGCCTGGCGCGGATCGATATGGCCGACCCAACGGTAGAGTTCGATGCTGCTGAAAAGCGTCAGGTAGAGGCGCTGCGGGCGGCGCATGTTCTCGACACGAGCGCCGCGCAGTTCGTGCACGAGCCGGTTGTCGACGTAGAAGCGGATCGCGTCCGGCGTCCACTCGAAGGCGTAGGTGTGGAAGTCATCGGCGGCGTCGAAACCGAGGTCGATGGGCGTCTGCCGCGAGCGGCCATGCAGGTGATGCGTCACCTCCATCACGCGCGTGTTGCGCCCCAGGATCTCAATGTCGATCTCCTCCCAACTGGAGCGGCCCTCCGGCCGCGTGTAGGTGAAGAACCCGACCACCAGCCCTTCGCCGCGCGGCACGCGCATGCGCGTTTCGAAATAGCCGTAAAGAAAGGTCTCGCGCGACTGCAGTTCGCCGGAAGAGAACGGCTTGGGCGCATCCGGCCGCGGATTGACGGACAGGACCATGGAAAGCCCGTCCGGCGTCAGCTGCAGCCGGTCGCGTCGCAAGTCGTTCGACGCGTAAATGCCGTTGTCCCAGCCGTCGGCGAACACCCAGCGCTGGTCGTCGAGCCAACGAAAGCGGTCAATGAAATTGACGCCGTCATCTCCCGCCTGAAAGGCGCGCAGCCGCTCGCGCATCTCTTCGGCTTCCGCGTGCCTGGCCTCGCGCGCGGCGAACGTCTCGATCGCCACGCCCGCCACCAGCACCGCCGGCGCCAGCATGCTCGCCAGGCCGAACGCAAGCGCCAGCGCTATTGCGGCGAACGCGACGACTTGCCGGGCGTAGCCAAGGGCTGCGCGCGCAGCGTGCGCGATGCGCGCGGCGCTTTCGGAGCGCACAGGCGCCTCACGCGCCTCCGCGACTATTGGTTGCCGCAGCTGGAGCATTGGGCGAACCATGCAAGGACCGAACCGCTGGCGTTAGGGTAAATGTCAGCGCCGCCCCACGGCCGCCAGCGTCACTTCGTGACCGGCGTCCAGATCTCGACTTCGCCGGGCCTGCCGCCCCCTGCGCCCTCGGCGTAGCGCTCGAAGAAATCAGGCGCATCCTCGGTATGGCGATAATGCTTGTAGCCCGAGCCCGGCAGCCACTGTGAGAAGATCGCGTCGACCGTTCGGCGAATCTCCGTCAGCTCGCCCTGATGGCGGAACACCGCGTACTGCTGAGGCGGGATGATGGCGCGGCTGAAGTCAGGATGGATCGGCGCAAACGCGCCGACTTTCACGCCGGTGACATAGCGCATCGGTTCGCCGCCGCCCTTCAGCACATCGTACCAGACGCCGTACGTGTGCGGTCCAACGCGCCCGGTGATGAACTGCAGCTGCGTGGCCAGCTTATTCCACTGATCCGGGATCAACGACAGCTTGTCACGCGGGTAGCGCCGCGCCAGTCCGGCGATCTGGATCTCGCCGGACTGTTCGAACCGCGGCTGAGCCAGCGCGGCCACGTCAGCCCTGCGCCGTCGCGTTGGCCGGATCGACGCGAACGCCGGGCCCCATCGTCGTGGAGAGGGCGACTTTCTTCACGAATGTGCCCTTCGCGCCCGACGGCTTCGCCTTCGCGACCGCATCGACGAACGCCTTCACGTTCTGCCGGATTTGCTCTTCGCTGAAGCTCGCCTTGCCGACGCCGGCATGAACGATGCCCGCCTTCTCGACGCGGAATTCGACCGCGCCGCCCTTGGCGTCGGCGACGGCCTTCTTCACGTCCATGGTGACGGTGCCCACCTTCGGGTTCGGCATCAGGCCGCGGGGGCCCAGCACCTTACCGAGACGGCCGACCAGCGCCATCATGTCGGGCGTGGCGATCAGGCGGTCGAAATCGATCGTGCCGCCATTGATGCGTTCGAACAGGTCCTGTTCGCCGACAATGTCGGCGCCGGCGGCGCGGGCTTCATCGGCCTTCGCGCCCTTGGCGAACACGGCGACGCGCGCCGTGCGGCCGGTGCCGTTCGGCAGCGAGACAACGCCGCGCACCTGTTGATCGGGATATTTCGGATCGACGCCCAGATTCATCGAGACTTCCACCGTCTCGTCGAACTTCGCGTTGGCGCGTTCCTTGATCAGCTTCACCGCTTCATCGAGCGTGTGCAGCTTGCGGCTGTCGATGCCGGCGTGGCTCTTGGCCATGCGCTTCGTGGTCTTCGCCATGGCCCCTACTCCACCACTTCCACGCCCATCGAACGGGCGGTGCCGGCGATCATCTTCGCGGCTTGATCGAGATCGGCCGCGTTCAGGTCTTTCTGCTTCGCCTTGGCGATCTCTTTGCACTGGGCCATCGTGATCCTGCCGACCACGTTGATGCCTGGCGTCTTGGAGCCCGAGCCGGGCTTTTTCGCCGTCGGCAGCTTCGCCGCCTTCTTGATCAGGAACGACGCCGGCGGCGTCTTGATCTCGAAGGTGAAGCTCTTGTCCTGGTAATAGGTGATCACCACCGGACACGGATCGCCTTTCGGCATGTCCTGAGTGCGGGCGTTAAAGCCCTTGCAGAATTCCATGATGTTCAAGCCGCGCTGACCCAGCGCTGGGCCGATCGGGGGCGACGGGTTCGCAGCCCCAGCCGGCACCTGGAGCTTTATCTGCCCCAGAACCTTTTTAGCCATGTTGGCCTCTCGCTTAACGCCGGACGATCCTTTCGAACCGCCCCGCCTGAGTGGGTGCGCGGTCCGGCCGGCTCAGGCCTCCCGCGCGGGAAGCGGGGCGTATAGCTGAGGCGGAGCGGCTTGTCGACGCTCCGTTAGAGAGCCGCCAGCCGGAAATCCAGGAAGGACGTGTCAAGGACCAAGATGGATGGCGCACTCGGCCGCGAGCCCACGGCGGCATGCACCACATTGGCGCTCAGTGCAGTCGTCTGAACGTCGGCCCGGCTCGCAAAGCGCGCGTCCGCCGCCAGCAAGTACTCGTCCCCATCCAGCCAGACGCCGCCGCCGGCGAAATAGAACAGCACCAGTTCCGGCCGCTCGCTGGGCGCACGCACCGCCGCGAGCAAGGCTTCAGCGTCTGGATCGGAGAGGCGTTGGACGCTGAACGAGAGGCCCTCGAGCGTTTGCGCCCAGCGGTCGGCGTCTTGACCGTGCGCGGCAAACGTTCGTCCGCCGACATTGGCCACCGAAACCACGATCGCCCGCCGCGGCAAGGAGGACGGGCGGCCTAGGTACAAGGCCCCGTTCACATCTGACAGAAGCCTGTGCGACAGGTCGGCCGAGTTGAAACGCCGATTCACACGCTCGGCCGCCTGCAGAACGGAATTGTTGGGCGCTACGATTTCTTCCAGCAGCATGCCGCCGTAGGCTGAGGGCTCGTCGGTTGCAGAAGCGCCCTGCCGACGCGCGCCCGTCGTGATAGCGATCTGCCCTCGAATATCCGTGCGCGCGGCTTCTCGAACGATCATCGTTTCGACGGACCGCGCTTCCGCGGCTTCACGCGCCTCTCGCTCCTCGAGAGCGACGGATCTGTTGCGCAAGCCCCAAATACCCGCCCCGGCGGCGACGGTGATGAGACCGCCGGCGCCAACGAGCCCAACGGCGGTCCGGCGCGACAAGCGCTTGAACGCCTCCTCACGCGCCGTTTGCGCTTCCGCGAGCGCGGCAAGCTGCTGACGCTCCGCGCTCAAGCGGACCTGTTCGGCGGTCTCGCTTTCGCCGATGAACGCACGTTGGAGATCGGTGGGTTCGGGCGCGCCCGGCTTCCAGGCCGCAAGCCAAGTCTTCGCCGCCTCGAGCTCCGAGCCACGCAGCAACAGCACCTCGGATTTCTCACGATCGCGCCAGCGAGCCGCAGCTTCGGCATAGCGCGTGTGCTCACGAATCCAATCGAGATCCGTGCGCAGCGCGACCGCAAGCTCGGCCAACCCGCGCGTGAAAGAACGATCCTTCGTGAAGGAGATGAATTGCAGCCGACGCAGGCCGGCCGGCACCTTCTCTTGCGGCGTATCGATGGCCACTATCGGTATGATCCGCTTCGACAGCGTCTCGGCTTTGGCGACCTCGCGCGCGCAATGGTCAGAAGCGGCGGCTTCGGGCGAGATGACGAACAACACAGTGTCCGCCGACTGGATCAGTCCTCCGAGGCGCGCGTCCCAATCCTCGCCGCCGGCAATGTCCTGGCGATCGATAAACGGCTCGAACCCGGCAAGCTCCAATCCCGCAACCAATTCATCCGCAAACGCGGTGCAGTCGTCGCGCGCATAAGAGACGAACACGCGCAGCCGAGGCGCCTCGACCATCGTTTCCTCACCCAAGACCCCTCGCACGCTACGCCTTATGGCAGGGGCGCGGCAATGGCTCGAATTGGACTATTATCGCCACATCCACGTGCGGCGGTTTCTGTCAAATGGACGTCGACGCCTTTCCTTGCGCGAGGAGGAGCTGATCGCGCGCCGCCCGCTTGTCGACCCCGATCAGCGCCCGCCGAAGAGGCCGCCGAGCAGACCAGTAATGGCCGCGATCGCAGTCAACCACACATGGGCGACGAGGCGGCCCAGCCCTTCCGCCAGAACGTTCGGCGCAAGCACCAGGACTGCCACGGTGACAATGGCGATGGCGGTGAGCACGCCCGCGCCGCCGTGGTTAGGGGATGGTGCGCGTCGCATGGGGCGGCACGCTGCACCCGCCGATGCCCGAGCGCCAGCGCAAACAAAACGGCCGCGGGGGCGACCCGCGGCCGAGATGGGAGAGACGGGGCGCCGCCCCGTCGGACGGTGGCCTTAGTTGAAGTGCTTCGTGACGCCGACGCGGATCACCCGGCCGATGGGGTCATGCGTGTAGGGATCGTAGTTGAGATCGAGATACGCCAGCGGCGGCGCCTCGTCCGTCACATTCATGACCGACAGCGAGAAGCGCGCATCCCACGGCATGTCCCAATTGTAGTGCACGTCGTAGGTCCACTGCTCGTCGATGCTGGTGCCCGCCGGCACGCCTGAACCGACAATGGCGCCGCGCTGATCCTCATAGTCGGAGACATAGCGAGCGATCCCGCGCAGGTTGTGATCGCCGAAGCGATAGTTAACGAACACTTCGCCCTTGTCTTGAGGCATCGAACGGAAGCCAGTCCCGCGGTTCAGATGGCCAGCGAGATCGCCGTCCAGCGGGAATGGGCCGGCAGGATACGGCGGAGGCACTCGAGTGATCTGCACGCCCTCCACAAAGAGCGGCCCGACTACATACTCGATGAGATGCGAGTAGCCGACGCCCAGCGTCAGTTCGCCGCCGATGACGTCATCGAACGTATATTCGGCCGAAGCATCGATGCCGGATGTCTCGATCGTCGGACCGTTGACGATGTTGGTCCGCACCCGCGCGACGTTCCCGCCTGCGCAGACGTTCGGCGAGAATACGACGCGCGAAGCGAGCGCGTTGCCGCAGCCCGTGGCCAGCACGTTAGCGAGGATGGCGTCGAAGGGCTCAACGATCACTGGATCCTCGAACTCGAAGTTCCAGTAGTCGATCGTACCGACAAAATTACCCGTCTCGAAGATGGCGCCGAAGTTGAAGCTCAACGCGCGCTCCGGGTTGAGGTCTGGGTTGCCGAAGGTGTCGATAGCCTTGAACGCGTTGGTCGGCCCGACGAATTGCAGCGTCGTGAACTGTCCCTGCAATTGCTGCAGCGTGGGGCCGCGGAAGCTTGTCTGCGCCGACCCGCGCAACGCGAGCCACGGCGCCACCTGCCAACGCAGCGCGAGTTTCGGATCGAAGGTCGAACCCACGTCGCCGCCATAGTCCTCAAACCGCGCCGCAAGGATGGCTTCGAACGCCGCCGTGAAGGGCAGCCGCACTTCACCGAAATATGCGACGACGTCTCGATCGAGGTTGGCCGGCAACGTCCCGGCGAGGAAGGCGTACGGACCAGTCGCGTTGGCGCACGGCCCGACGCCGGGCGTGTCCAATGGATCCGGGCACGGCGTAACCGAGAGATCGGTGTTGTCGCTCGGATCGAGTTCGTAGCGATCGACGCGGTATTGTCCGCCGATCGCCCACCCTACCGGCCCCCCGCCTAACGTCCAACCTAGCTCGCCGTCTATCACGAGATCGAGCACGGCGAGTTGCGTCACCGCCTCCGTGAAGCTGGGGTCAGTCAGCCAGTCCGCCAATTCCGGCGAGTTCGCGACAGCCGGATCGAACAGCGGGTTCGGCACGCCGTTGACGGCGCCCTGCGGAATCGCAGTCGAGAAGGGATTGTAATAGAGGCAGCCGCCCGCGCCCGGCGTAGGATTCTGTATGCCGCGCGTGAACGGATCGACGTCCACGCAGTTCGGCCCGCCCAGGCCGCGCAGCGCGTCGGCGAAGCGCTGGATGTACGTATCGTAGGTAAGCCGCGCGCCGCGGTCCTCCATGAAGGTGCCGTTGATGTCCCAGCCCACGCCGTTGTCGAACTCGCCGGAGAGTCCGCCAGAGATGCGGAACGCTTCGTAATCGCGATAGCCGGTCTGCGCGCCGAAATCGCCGGCGGATGATCCCGGGAAACCTCCCAGCGCGAACGAGCGGCCGATGAACAGGGAGCCTGCCGGCGTGGACAATGGGACGAACGGCGAGGCCCCGCCGCCAGTTTGAGCGATGAGGCTGAGCAGGCCGGGATGGTTGCCCGGCACGAATTGCGAGGTGAGCACCTGCGGCGGGTAGGACGGCGAAGTCTCCCAGTTCGGAATGTCGGTGTACGCATAGAGCGCCTCGCCGTGGAAGCGCACGTCAGGCGAGAGTTCGATGTTGAGTTCAGCGTACGCTTGATAGCGGTCCTCGTCTTCAATGAGGTTGTCGAACTCCGTGTAGCGATAGCGGCAGGTGGGCGCCATGATGCCGCCGAGCAGCACGCACTGGGGATCGTGATGAGTCGTGAATGTCGACAGCGAGACGAAGCGTCCTGGATTGGAAATCGCTGACCAACCGCCGAGCGGGTTTTCCGCAAACGGGCGCAGCGCCCAATCCGAGCGCTCGAGCGTGTCGAGTTGCGACCGGTGCTGGTGAGCGACCGCCGCCAGCAGCTCGACATTGCCGCCGCCGCTCGTCCAGCCCCACAGGCCGTTGATCGAATACTCCCCGTCCGAGCCTTCGATGTAGCGATAATCGCCGCCGATCTCGAAACCGTCGAAGCCCCTCCGCGTGAAGAAGTTGACCACGCCGGCGATGGCGTCCGAACCGTAGATCGCCGCCGCGCCGTCTTTCAGCACTTCGATGCGGCCGATGGCGTTGGCGGGAATAAGGTTGGTGTCGACGAACGCCTGCGCGCTCTCGCCGATCAGATACGGCGCGCTCGCCATGCGGTGGCCGTTCAGCAGCACCAACGTCCGCGACGGTCCAAGCCCGCGCAGGTTCACGTTGCCGAGCCCTTCCAGGCCATTGGAGGTGAACTGGTTGGTGTTGCCGTCGATGCCGCTGGAGACGCTGAGGTCGCGGATCAGTTCGGTGATGGTCGGCGAGCCCTGCTCGGCCAAGTCTTGCGCGGTGATGACTTGCACCGGCAGCGCAGCTGTCTCCGGCGTGCCGCCGATGAAGGAGCCCGTGACGACCACCTCCTCGTCCTGCGCCGCCGCCGGCGACGCCGCCAGCGCCGCGCCGGCGCCGAATACAAAGGTCAAGATTGCGCGCAGGCTCGCGCCCGCGAGTTCGCCCCGCTTGTTCGCCATCATTCCCTCCCGCTGACGGATCGACGTCCGTCATTGCTTTATCGGGCCGGCCCTTGAACTCTCCCGAGGGCGGCCATACAGAAGTGTATGGCTGGGGATATCGGCTGTCTACGCTAGGGTAAGGAGCGCCAGGCGCGTTCGCGAAAGTGTGGCGCCGGCGCATCAAGTGTAATAAATATTTCGCTTTGGAGACGCCGTTGAGCGCCAGCACCGCCCCGCAACAGCAAACCCTTGACGTCGCCGCCTGGGTGGAGGCCGCGTTCGATCTCTTGGCAGAAGGCGGCATCGACGCGGTGCGCGTCGATCCTTTGGCCAAGCGCCTCGGCGTGACGCGCGGCAGCTTCTACTGGCACTTCAAGGACCGCGAAGCGCTGCACAAAGCGATGCTGAAACAGTGGCGCAAATGGGCGACCTACCAGGTGGGCGACAAGATCGAACGCGCCGCGCCAGACGCGCGCGAACGGTTGCGCAAGAATCTGGCGCTGCCGACGGCCGGCCCGCGCGCCAAACGCGCCGCGGCCATCGAGATGGCGATCCGCTTCTGGGCGCGGCGCGACAAAGAAGCGGCCAGCGCGGTGCAGCGCATCGATCACCAGCGCCTGCGCTACTACGCCAAACACTTCGTCGAACTCGGCCACAGCGAAGAAGACGCGCGCCAACGCGCCTATCTCTTCTACGCGGCCCTCATGTCGCAAGCCATCATCGTCACCGACCCGTCCACCGACGTGCGCGAGCGGCTGGCGGATTTGGTGATCGGTGGGGATTAGGGATTGGGGATTGGGGATTGGGGATTAGGGATTAGACGATGCGCCGCGGCGCGCGTACCCTAATCCCCAATCCCCGATCCCGAGCTACCGCATCTTCTCCACCTGGCTGTACTCCAGGTCCACCGGCGTTTCGCGGCCGAAGATCATCACCGCCACTTTCAGGCGCCCGCGCTCTTCGTCGACTTCCGACACCAGCCCCTCGAAGCTCTGGAACGGCCCGTCCGACACGCGCACGCGCTCGCCCACTTCGTAGTGGATCAGCTTGCGCGGCTTGGCCGCGCCGACTTCGGCCACCCGTCCCAAGATGCGTTCCACTTCGCGATCGCTCACCGCTTGCGGCTTGTTCTGCGTGCCGAGAAAGCCCGTCACCTTCGGCGTGTTCTTGACCAGGTGATAGGCCTCGTCCGTCATCTCCATCTTCACCAGCACGTAGCCGGGAAAATGCCGGTGCTGGCGCACCTTCTTGGCGCCGCGCACCACTTCGGTGACTTCCTCGGTCGGCACCTGGATGTCCTCGAACTGATCCTCGAGCCCCTGGCGCTGCGCTTGTTCGCGGATCGCTTCGGCCACCTTGCCCTCGAAGTTCGAGTAGGCGTGCACGATGTACCACTTGGCCTTGCCCGAGTGGCGCGGCGCTTTTTCTTCGGCGCCCGCTTCTGCTTGTTCTTCGACCATCGCCATCAACCGAGATTCAACAACAGACCGATCAGGAAGCGCAGCAGCATGTCCACCAGGAAGAAGAACAGCGCCGCCAGCACGCCGAAGATCAGCACCATGATGGTCGACACCGTCACTTCCTGACGCGTGGCCCAGGTGACTTTGCGCCCCTCGGCGCGCACTTCGCCGAAGAAGCGGAACGGACCGCCCCTGCGCCGCGGTTCTGTGTCTTGATCGGCCGTGTCCATCGTCATCTGACTTCTTGTTTCCTTCACGTCCACATCGGCCCGGCGCCGGCGTGGGACAAGAGCGGCATGGCAGGAGTGGAGGGACTCGAACCCCCGACCCTCGGTTTTGGAGACCGATGCTCTACCAGCTGAGCTACACTCCTCTATGGACCTCTTGGACCGCCGGCGTCCCCGCCGGCGGCGGTCGCGAACACTCCAGGCATGCCAGAGAATACCGCCACGCCGTCCGCGCGCCGGTCCAAGCCGGGGCTTATGCCCGACGCCTTCGTCCCGCGCAACCTCGGACCGCGCTCACATTCCCCCGCCCCCTTGCGGGGCGGGGGTTAGGGGGTGGGGGGCGAGCCGACGCACAGCACCAAGAAAAGTAAGCCCGCACCGCGCCGCCGCGCCCAGCGCGCGCAAGCGCGCCTCCTGGGACCGCGGGCGCTTGGCGCGCCGAAGCTTCAGCGAAGGCGGGCCCCGTCCGCACGCGCGCCAACCGCCCCGCCGCAGCGAAGGCGAAAGGCGCGCACAAAGGAGCGCGGCTCTTCAGAGCCGCATTCAAACAGCCGGGGTTCTATGGATCGCCCGCGTCCCGCCGGCAGCTTCGGCTAATCACCCTGCAGCCCGCAACCGCGCCAACTGCGCCTCGAACTCCGCCAGCAACTCCGGCCCGTCCGGCAGCGTCGGCGCAAGATCGCGGAACAGCTTCTCCACGCTGGCGGCCTTCGCGGCACGCCAGGGAAAAATCTCCGCCGTGCGCATCAGATACAAGATGTTCTGCAAATGCCTGCGCGAGCCTTCACTGTAGTCGACCTTCGCCAGCTCAACCGGCGGCTGCTGGAACAAGTTGAGTTGCTTCGTATCCCGGCGCACGTCCTACGCCGCCGCCGCGCGCGACAGCCGCGCGATCTCCACGTCCAGCTTCGCCCGCCACTCCGCCGCCTCGCCCGCATCGAGCAGCCCCAGCAGATACGGGATCGTGCGCTCGATATTGAGTTCGACGATCACTTCGTCCCACGGCCAGACGTCGGACGCGGCCATCTGCGAGAGCAGCCGCGATAGCGAATTGCGCACATGCTCGGGCTTCGGCGTGTAAGCCGCCTTGGCTTCGCCGCCGAACAGATCGAGCTGGCTCACGCCGCCTTCAGCCGCGCGATCTCTTGCGCGAATTCGAAGCGCAGCTGCTCGGCTTCTTCCTGCGGCAACCAATTCGCCATTTGCGGAAACACGATCTGCCACATGCGCGCTTCTTGCTCCGGCCAAGGCATGGATTGCGCCGCGCGCGCTCTCGCCAGCAGCGTCAGCAATTCTTGCCGCACGTCATCCGGATCGGGCGTGAACTTCTGAACCGGCGGCTGCATGCGGTTTTCGCCCTCGCCGAACAGACTCTGCTGTCCATCGCCGACCGCACTGCCGAACAGATCAGTCTGGCTCTTCATCCTGCGGCTCTTCTCCAGCGGCGAGACCTAGCACCGACCGCGGCAGCGAATCGGCGAGCGTCGCCTCCAGAGTCCTATCTGCCTCGCCGAAAAGGAAGAGGAGTTCGGCAATGCGCTGAGCAACGTCCTGCAGTTCCGGGATGAAGCGCGGCCCGATCTCCACAGCTTCTTGCGCCCTTGCATTGATCCAGCGCGGCAGCACGCGATAGCCGCTGACGGCGAAATCCCACACCTCTTGCGGAACGTTGCTGATGCGGCCCGATCTGTCGGCGCTGAGCGAAAATCCGCCATCTTCCAGCCGCTCGACTGACGCTAGCGGTCCGATCGGCGCCGTTTCGGCGCGTGCGACATGCGCGAAGCGCTGATTTGGCGGGCGCCCAAACGTTTCGACTGCACGAATCTCGGCGCCGATGTTCGCAGCTTCGCGGAACACATCGGGCGAAGCAGGAAACGGCACGTGCGGGAAAACATCTTCCAGATCTTCGGCAAAGCGCGTCGTGTAGGAGCGCGCCGACAACATGCAGAGGATCGTGTCGAACACCTGTTCAGGCGTCACAGGTGCGCCGTAGCGGCGGCTCAATGCCTGCACGAGTTCGGGCTTCAGATTGTACGGCCCCTTGTCAGGTCGGCGATCGTAGAGCGGAAAGGCATAGCCGCCATACGACCCCCGAAACGCATGACGATCAGGGTACAGAGCGTGACACCACGCACCCGGTCCGGCCAATGTCCCAGAGGGCATTGCGAAGATTGCTACATTCGACTGCCCCCAAGTGCTTGAGAGGTCTGTGCGCGGTCGGTCGTTCCATGCCTTACTGTTGTAGTGCATGCGAATATCGAGGGGGCGATACGCCATCTGCCTGACAAGAGCCGCGTTGAAGCCCTCTGCTTGCGCCTGATGAGCGGGATTCATAGAGGTAGAGTTAAACAGCGCATCGCGCTCCTCCACGGGCGCGGTGAGTACTCGCCTGATGCGCCGTTCGAGGTCGATTGGACTGAAGCCGTACACAACGTCGTCTCGTTTCGACTCCAGTCCAGACGATTTGAACATGAAGCAGTCGGACAATGCGATCAGCTCTCCGTTCAAGAAAGGACGTGGACGCATATCATCCAGGGAGCCGCGCACCACTTCCACATCGCCGTCGCAGCGTCCGACTCCAGCACCACGCAGCAGCCAATTGAGCTTGTCGTTCTTGCTTGTCAGGTTGTGCGCCCACACGTCATTGTAGCTGACCTTGGCGAGTTCCCCTTCGACTCGCGTGCCATCGGCGATCGCGATGGTAATGCAAGTCCCAACTTTGATATTGAATACACCCTGGTCATCCTGAACGCCGGCGCGTGCTCCTTGATTTACGTCGCCCCGAAGATCGATGATCTCGATCCGATCAAAACGCTCCTTCAGCATCTTGCGGAGCCCGGCGTAGGGCCAACCAGTAAGAAAGGTTCTATTGGTGATAAGTGCGACGACGCCACGCCTTGGGGCCGCGGGCGCTTCGAAGAGTTTCCACATAGACCAACGCCAAAATGCGACAGACATTTCGGGGAAGGTCTTGAGGTCGCCGCCCTTGCCAGCGTCCCGCACCGGCTGCTTGAGATCGCCCCAGAGATTATCAAGCCAGGGGCCGACAAGGCTTTCGTTCTCTCCAACTTTGAGCCGCCGATAAGGCGGATTGCCAATGATGGCGAGGATCGGCTGCTCCGTTTTGATGCGATTGGACTCGCGCCGTTCGTCCTGGATTGCCGCCGTGACGAAACCGAGCACGCCAAGCGGCGCGGCCGAATCCGGCCGCGCTAAGGTATCTGTGAGATAAACGCCAAGTCGCGGCAGTTCGACAGGCTCGCCGCCGGCAACGCGCGAAAATGCGTGGTGCAGTCGATAATGCGAAACAGCGTAAGGGCCGACTAGCAACTCGAATCCGTACATGCGCGCCATCAATCCGCGTAACGCCGCTTGCACTTGACCTGGGCCGTGCGTGACTGTGACGTGATCACGCACGCGCTCGGCTATGCCAAGAAGGAACGTGCCGGTGCCGACTGCGGGATCGAGTATGTGTACGCTCTCGTCGGCAAGACCGTCGACGTCGAGGTTTTCCCGCAGGGCGCGATCGAGAGCGCCGACCATGTAACGCACGACTTTGACAGGCGTGTAGTAGACACCGAACCGCTGCCGCGCCTCGGGATCGAAGGTGGCGAGGAAGTTTTCGTAAAAATACAGGATCGGATCGCGCCCGCCTGCGCGCGGCGCGAGCATCAATGGCTGAAGGCAATTGACCGTGTCGAGCATCACGTCAAAGCCCATGCCGATATCGTCGGCCACCTCAGGCATGCTCAACACGTGCAACGCCGTGCGCATGAGCGGATGCTCGTCCGGCATGTGCTGATAGGCGTTGCGGTCGACCGGCTGGTTCGTCGCCTCACGCACCAACAGCAGGCCAAACGCCAAGGTCTGTGCGAACGCGCCGGAGAAGAGTTCGTCGAAGTCACGGTCGGGATAGCCTGCGGCCTGCGGATGCGAATAGAGGACGTCGCGAAACTCTTGCCGCACCTGCTGCAACGGCGCGCCGGTCACGTCCTGTTCAGTCAGCTCGGCGAGGCGATCCTGCACAATGCCGCGCACCAAGCGCGCCGAGTAGGCGAGCAACTCGGCCAAATGCTCTGCATCCTGAGCTACGGGCGGCTGTGCTTGGCAGAGCCGCTCCAGAAGCGCCAAAGCTGCCGTGGGATCGTGCCGATCGATGGCGCGATTGGCTTTGACGTCAGTCTGGTCGGGATCGAGCGCCGCTTTTGGCAATAGCGCGGCGTAGCCCTGATCCTCGCCGCGCTCGTACAGCCGAAACTCATGGAAGTTGCACGTCGCCCAGTGTGCAAACTCGCTGAAGCGTTTGAACTGGCGCTTATCATGCGCGTCGCTCCAGCGTGCGCCATTCGTGGTTTTCTCGGACGCCTTCAGTTCAATGAACGCCCGCGCCGGCTGTCCCTGCCGCGCAAGCGCGATGTCGGGCCTGCCAACGCCTGGATTTCGATACTCTGGGACCGGCGTGAGCTGCGCCGGCGCCATCAGCGTCGGCAGCAAGTCTTGCAGCAGTCGAAAGAAATGGGGAGCGAGCCCCGGCTCGCTTACACCGGCGTGCGCGCGGCGAGCATCGCGCACGCGCTGCGCGTACTCCCTAATGAAACCTTTCTGCGCTTCCGTCGCCAATGCCGCCCCGCAGCACCGAACCTAAGAGCATTCGACGCGCCGGCCAACAGCGCGTTACGGAAGGCGAAGGCCGCATGTCCTGCGAGGACGCTGGCGGTCCAAGAAACACCAAGAGCGGCCCCTGCTATTGAACGCGAAGCCAGCGAAAAGCCGCGCAAAGTCAACGCGAAGCGGTCATTTCGGGGCGATCGAATTGGACCAGTAGACGGCCGTGTTAGGCTGGTCCGCGTCTGACATGGGAGGATTTCGAAGTCGACCGAGCCTTTGGAATGTCAGAACATCGGCCGGCGCGGCAAGGCGTCGCTTCGATGGGAGAGGAGGAGAACGCGGAAGCAGCGATGCGGAAGCAGTCGACTCCAATCCATCGTTGAGGAAGTCCGCGGACGCGGAATGTCGAGAGGGCCCCCACAAGGGTACGACGCATTCTCATGTTCGACGGACGAAGCGAACGGCGCTTGCACTGCTCGCGGGGCGTGAAACCGCGAGGTCCAGCAGCACTTCGGGAGCTGCCGACGCGCTGAACCGGCTCGTGGCCATAACGGAGCTAAGGCCCCTGTGTGCTTTCCATGCAGGTGAGCCAGCAACTCCTGGTCGCCAATCCGGGACCAAACGGCCGACGAAGGGGCGCGTGAGAACGCGCACGTCCTCCGAAGCCCGCACGGGCGAAGGAGGAACTAGAACTACCTCCGGCGTGTGATCACGCGCCCCGCCTCCCGCTTTGCTCGCGCAGCGAGCAAAGCGAGGGCAGTAAGGCAAGTAGGGCAGTACGGCAGTAGGGCGGCCGCGAAGCGGCGCGCTCTGCGCGAGCGCGCACATACTGCCCTACTGCCCTATCTGCCCTACTGCCTTCGACGCGCGCGCAGCGCGCGTCACTCTTCCCCGTCGAACAGCACTTCCCACGTATGCCCGTCCGGATCGGTGAAATAACCCGAATAGACGCCGTCCTCGTCGCTCGCGGGCGAGATCTGCGCGCCGGCGCGCTGGGCCTTGGCCATGAAGGCGTCGACGTCGGCTTTGCTGTCGGCGAAGTAGGAGATGATGGTCTCGGCCGCGCCGCGCGCTGCGGGACGATGGCCGAGTTTCTCGACGTAGGTGCCGAACTCGCTGCGGTCGAGGATGACGAAATAGACCCCGTCGAGTTCGAAGGCGGCGTGCTCTTCGTCGCTTTCCTCCACGGCAAAGCCGAGGCCGTCGCGGTAGAACGCCAGCGACTTCGCCAAATCGTCGACCGGAAACGTTACGCACGAAATCGCTGCGGGCATGGGGTCCTCCTTCATGACGCTGGTTCTGGCGTCTTGGGCCCCAGCGTTGGAGGGATTCTAGGGGCGCGCAAAGCTGGGGTCAGCGGCCGGCCGGCGCTGGCGAGGCCGTTTTCCCCAGCCGAACGAGGCGGGCCTTTATCCACACCAACCGGGACTGTGACTTTGCCGCATCGGCGGGCGCCAATTTGGGACAGGCGGGGGGTGCGCAATTGTGCGGGGCGGCGCCCAGGCGCATCTGTTGCGTACCCAGAACGGGGTGAACACAGGGGACTACACACATGCGTACTTGGATTATCGGCGCAGCGGCCGCGCTCGCGGCGCTGGCTGCGCCGAGCATCGCCGCGGCGCAAGCCACCGGCTATGTCGACCTCGGCTATGTCAACAGCAATCTCGAACAGTTTGGCACCGATACCGACGTCGACACGATCGTCGCCAGCGGCTCGGTCGCGTTCGACATGGGCACGGGGCTCGGCGTGCAGCTCGACGCCCGCGTCGGCAACGCGGAGCCGGATAGCGGCAGCGACATCGACTTCTGGGGCCTCGGCGGCCACGTTTATACCCGCCAGGGCGACTGGCTGTTCGGCGGCTATGCCGGCTTCGGCAACATCGAGGCCACCGGCAGCGATATCGACGAGTGGACTGCCGCTTTGGAAGCCCAATACTACCTGGCGCGCACCACGATCGACGGCGCGGTGAGCTTCTCTGAGACGGACGGCGGCGGCGGCACCGACATCGAAACCACTGCGCTCGATGTCGGCGTGCGTCATTTCGTGACCGACAACTTCTCCATCGGCGGCAATGTCGGCTTCGCCAACGTCGACACCGGGGCCGGGGGCGACGCTGACGCGACGTCCATCGGCGTCGAAGCCGAATGGCAAATGGCGACGCTGCCGATCAGCATCTTCGGCGGCTATCAGCGCACCGAGGTGGATATCCCTGGCGACCTCGAAGTCGACTCGTTCGGCATCGGCGTCCGCTACAATTGGGGCGGCACGTTGTTCGACCGCGACCGCTCGGGCGCCGGCCTGCGGCGTCGTCCAGGCGGCATCGCGCGCATCCTCGGCGGCGTCGTCTAAAGACACATCGACCGCGAACACCCTCACGCCCCGGCCCCCCGGCCGGGGCGTTTCCTTTGCGCAACGACCTCCGTTGCGCCAAAACCACAACTCATCAGTGCGCGGTACTCGCAAAGTTCCCAATTAGAGGCTCATTAACCGTCCCGCTTGGATTGTTCGCTCGCGCCGACTGCGGCGATCTCAGAAGGAAAACGGGACATGAGAAAGATCTTGATGGGCGCTGCGGCGGCGCTCGCCGTGGCCGCGCCTGGCGCGGCGCTTGCGGATTCCGCCGAAGTCGGCGCCCACATCGGCAACATCGACGCCGAGAGCGGCGGCGATCTGGACTATTGGGGCCTGGACGGCGCCTACTCGCACGACTTCGCCAGCGGCTGGACGCTCCAACTCGACGGAACGCACGAGAGCCTCGATGCCGGCGGCGGCGACCTCGGCACGAGCTACGGCGCGGTCAATCTCGGCATGCGCAGCGGCGGCCACGCTTTCTACGGGTTTGTCGGGCTGAGCGACATTGTTGCGCTGAGCTTCACGAACATCGGCGTCGGCGGGCAGCTCTATCTGGGCAACGTCACGCTCAACGGCTCGGTCGGCTACGCGTGGGGCGATGCCGGCGGCGACATCGAAGTCCTCAACGCCCACGTCGACGGCACGTGGTTCTTCACGGACAACTTCGGCATCATGGCCGAGGCCGGCTGGGCTGAACTCGATGCTTCCGGCGGCGGCGACAATGAAGTGGAAACGCTTGGCCTCGGCGGCGTCTTCCGCTTCACCGGATCGCCTGTCGCCATCAATCTCAACTACCGCAACGTCGACACCGACTCGACCGAGCTCGATGTCTGGCAGATCGGCTTCACCTACCATATCGGCACCGGCTCCGAGCGCGAGCGCAGCCAGTCCGGCGCGAGCTGGAACGGCGCCGAGAACCTCTATCGCAGCACGCTCTACGGGATCTTCTAACCGGGACGTGCGCGCCGATGCGCAAGAGCCCCGGCTGCGGCCGGGGCTCTTTTCGTCTGAAGGGCTCAGTTGCCGAGCCGCACCCCGCCCGAGCCGGTATCGACCAATTGCTCCACCCGGCCGGCGTCGCTGATGACGATATCGCCGGAGCTGCGCAGCTCGATCGTGGAGGCGCGCGCAACGCCGCCGAAGCGCACGCTGCCGGAGCCGGAATTGCGCGCGCTCAGCCGCTCGGTGCGACCGCCGCGGACGAGGACGCTGCCGGAAGAGGATTGGCTGAGCGCGACGCTCGGCCCTTCAACGGAGGCCACTTGCACAGAGCCGGAGCCGCTGAGGTCAGCGCGCAGCGCGCCGCGCACGCTGCCGGCGCGCACATCGCCTGAGCCATTGAGCGCCAGGCGCGCGCCGGCGCCCACCGACCCGATACGCACGCCGCCCGAGCCGGCAAGACGCGCGTCGACCGCGCCGGCGACATCGCCGATGTCGACATCGCCCGATCCATTGAGGCGCAGCACCGCGTTGCGCGCGCTGTCCACACGCAGGCCGCCCGAACCGGCGAGCACGGCATCGACGTCGCCGCGCACAGGGCCCGTGCGCAGATCGCCCGAACCGTTGAGGCGCAGCTCCGCATCGGCATCCGCGCGCGTGACGGTGAGCGCGCCCGAGCCGTTTAGCGCCGCTGCAAGAGCGCCGCCGACACGCGTTACATCGACATCGCCCGACCCGTTGAGCGCCACATCCAAATTGCCCGACACGTCAGCGACATCCGTTTCCCCGCATCCGTTATGCGCGATCACGCCGCCGCTCGAGGCGCCGACGCTGGAGAAGACTGCGCCGCCAATGCTGAGGTCGAGCGTGCGCGGCGTGCGGATGGTTATGCGCGGCAACTCGCCGCGCGCGACGTTGCCGATGCCGCGTACGCGCACATGCTCGCCGCCGAGGCCGCTTCGGCAACCCTGCAGGCGATTGCGCAAGCCGCCATCGACGACCACGCGACCGTCCTCTAAGCGCACCGAAGGCGCGGGCAGCCTGCCAGCGGGCGAGATGACGACATCCACGTCGGCGCGATCCTCGGGGATCACCGTGAGCTGGGCCGCGACATGCTGGAGCCGGACGCCGCCGGCTTGATAGCGCTCGGCTGCCGCCGGCGAAGCCATGAGGCCGAGCACGGCCCCGGTCAAAAGCAATAGGCGCACGAAATCCTCCCTCCTGGGCTCCCTCTCAGACAGAGATGCGCGGCGAGCCCGCATTGGATGCATCGATCATCGGTTACGAACGCTCGGCGGGCGCGCTCCGCAACGGAAGTTCCGGTTGACCTCCTCCGATACTGGCGCGACTCTGTCAGTGCGCGGGGGCGGCCAGAACATGGGGACCACGATGCGCAATCTTCTGATCGGCGCGGCGCTTGCGATTGGGTTGGCGACGCCCGGAGCGGCCTTGGCCCAAACCGGCCACGTGGACGTGAGCTACGCCAATTTCAATGAGGACTTCGGCGTAGGCGATCTCGATATCGATATCACGCGCCTCGCGGGCCAAGCCGCCTTCGATAGCGATCCGATCGGCTTCCAGGTCGACGCAAGTTACGCGAACTGGGATGTGTCCGACGATTTCGACGCCTGGGGTTTGGGCGCGCACGTGTACAGGCGCGGCCTGCGCTGGCTGTTCGGCGGCTATGTCGGTTTCGACTCGATCGACGACAACGATGCTTGGACCGCCGCGCTCGAGACGCAATACTACATGCCGCGCAGCACGTTTTCAGCCGTCCTCAGCTACAGCGATATGGACGATCAGTCGCTGACAAGTACGGCGTTGGACGGGCGGTATCGGCATTTCGTCACGGAAAATCTCAGTCTGCACGGCGGCCTCGGCATCGGAGAGTTCGAGGCGGGCAGCACCGACTTCGATTTCTGGCAGGCCGAACTCGGCGGCGAATTCCAGTTCGAGGCGCTGCCCGTGAGCGTGTTCGCAAGCTATCGCCACGCCGAGTACGACGTTCCGCTCTTCGATCTCGAAACCGACACAGCGACGATCGGCGTCCGCTACAATTGGGGCGGCTCGCTCCTGGATCGCGACCGCAGCGGCCCGGGCATGGATCGCGTGCTGCCCGTATTCGAGCGTTTGATCACTTGATCCAAGAAAGAGGGCCGCTCCCTTCGGAGCGGCCCTCACTGTTTGTTGCGATGATGAAGGTCGGCGTCGGTCAGCTCAGCCAGCTTCGCTCCGCTTATCAGCTTTACGCGCGGAGTTTTGCCAGGACCTCCTGGCTGACGGCCCGAGGGACCTCTTCGTAGTGATCGAATTCCATCACGTACGACGCGCGACCTTGGCTGAACGAGCGCAGCGTGTTCACGTAGCCGAACATGTTGGCGAGCGGCACCATCGCGTTGATGATGGTGGCGTTGCCGCGCATGTCCTGGCCCTGGATCATGCCGCGCCGCGAATTGAGGTCGCCGATCACCGAGCCGACGTACTCTTCCGGGCTGGTGACTTCGACCTTCATGATCGGCTCTAAGAGGCGCGGATCGCCCTTTTCCTTCAGTTCGCGGAACGCGGCCTGCGCCGCGATCTGGAACGTCAGAACGTTGGAGTCGACGTCGTGATAGGCGCCGTCGACGAGGCGCGCCGTCACGTCGATGACGGGGAAGCCGGCGAGCAAGCCGTTTTCCTTGGCCATGTTGAGGCCCTTCTCGACGCCCGGGATGTATTCCTTCGGGATCGCGCCACCGATGATCTTGTTCTCGAACACAAAGCCTGAGCCCGGCTCGCCCGGCTCGAACTCGATTTTCACGCGCGCGAACTGGCCTGAACCGCCGGTTTGCTTCTTGTGCGTGTAGTCGATCGTCGCCGCGCGGCCGAGCTTCTCGCGGTACGCCACTTGCGGGGCGCCCACGTTGGCTTCAACTTTGTAAGTGCGGCGCAGGATGTCGATCTTGATGTCGAGGTGCAGTTCGCCCATCCCCTTGAGGATGGTCTGTCCGGATTCCTGATCGGTCGACACGCGGAAAGAAGGATCCTCCGCGGCGAGCTTCGCGAGCGCCACGCCCAGTTTTTCCTGGTCGGCCTTCGACTTCGGCTCGACCGCCACTTCGATGACCGGCTCGGGGAATTCCATGCGCTCGAGGATCACGGGCTTGTTCGGATCGCAAAGCGTGTCGCCGGTGCGCACCTCTTTGAGACCCGCCAGAGCGACGATGTCTCCGGCATACGCTTCCTTAATGTCTTCTCGGTTGTTGGCGTGCATCAGCAGCATGCGGCCCGCGCGCTCTTTCTTGTCGCGCGTGGAATTGAGCAATGCATCGCCCGCGTTCAGTACGCCGGAATAGATGCGGCAAAACGTGATGGTGCCGACGAACGGGTCGTCCATGATCTTGAACGCGAGGATCGACAGCGGATCGCTGTCCGTGGAATTGCGCACCAGCTCCTTCTCAGGATCGTCCATGTCGACGCCCTTGATCGCCGGGCGATCGATCGGACTCGGCAGATAATCGACGACGGCGTCGAGCAAGGGCTGCACGCCTTTGTTCTTGAACGCCGAGCCGCAGAGCATCGGGTACCAGGCCGCTTTCTGCACCGCGAGACGGATCAGCCTTTTCAGCTCGTCCTTCGAGGGCTCTTCGCCTTCCAGGTACTTCTCCATCGCCGCGTCGTCCATTTCGACGGCGGCTTCGATGAGGCCATTGCGATACTCGATCGCTTGTTCTTTCAGGTCGTCCGGAATCTCTACGACATCGAACTTCGCGCCCAACGCCTCATCGCGCCAGACGATCGCCTTCATCTCGACGAGGTCGACGACGCCCTTGAAATTAGACTCGATGCCGATCGGCAGCTGCAGCGGCACCGGGCGCGCGCCAAGGCGTTTCTTGATGTCGGCGACGCAGTTGTAGAAGTCGGCGCCGATCTTATCCATCTTGTTGGCGAAGATGATGCGCGGCACGCCGTACTTGTCGCCTTGGCGCCAGACGGTTTCCGTTTGCGGCTCGACGCCCTGGTTGCCGTCGAGCACGACGACGGCGCCATCGAGCACGCGCAAGGAGCGCTCGACTTCAATGGTGAAGTCGACGTGGCCGGGCGTGTCGATGATGTTGAGGCGCTTGCCGTTCCAGAACGTCGTCGTCGCCGCCGACGTGATGGTGATGCCGCGCTCCTGCTCCTGCTCCATCCAGTCCATGGTGGCTGCGCCGTCATGGACCTCGCCGATCTTGTGCGACTTGCCGCTGTAAAAGAGGATGCGCTCCGTCGTCGTCGTCTTGCCGGCGTCGATGTGCGCCATGATGCCGAAGTTGCGATAGTCTTCGATTTTGTACTGACGGGGCATGACAATTCTGTCCGTGTGTTTGGACCAACCGGCGCCTTTCGGGGCCGGATATAGGCCGGCCTCGATGCGCCGGCGATCCGTGAGGATTACCAGCGGTAGTGAGAGAAGGCGCGGTTGGCTTCGGCCATCCGGTGCGTGTCTTCACGCTTCTTGACCGCGTTGCCGCGGTTGTTCGACGCGTCGATCAGCTCGCCGGCGAGCCGCTCCTGCATCGTGTTTTCGTTCCGGGCGCGCGCGGCGCCCACGAGCCAGCGGATCGCCAGCGCCTGACGGCGCTCGGGACGAACTTCGACCGGAACCTGGTATGTCGCGCCGCCGACGCGGCGCGAGCGCACTTCGATCGCGGGCGCGACGTTGCCGAGCGCGTCGTGGAACACTTCGATCGAGGGCCGCTTCAGCTTCTTCTCGACCGTGTCGAGCGCACCGTAGACGATCTGCTCCGCGACCGACTTCTTTCCTTCGTACATCACGTAGTTCATGAACTTCGTGAGCACGATGTCGCCATGGACGGGATCGGGCAGAACTTCGCGCGGCTCGGCGCGGTGACGGCGAGACATGTCTTTTCCTTACTTCGGTCGTTTGGCGCCGTAGAGCGAACGGCGTTGCTTGCGGTCTTTGACGCCCTGGGTGTCGAGGACGCCGCGCAGGATGTGATAGCGCACGCCCGGCAAGTCCTTCACGCGGCCCCCGCGGATCAGCACCACCGAGTGTTCCTGCAGGTTGTGGCCTTCGCCCGGGATGTAGCAGACCGCCTCGATGCCCGTGGTCAGGCGCACCTTGGCGACCTTGCGCAGCGCCGAGTTCGGCTTCTTCGGCGTCGTCGTATAGACGCGCGTGCAGACGCCACGCCGCTGTGGGCACGCCTTCAGCGCCGGCGCCTTGTTGCGGGCCGGATTGGGTGACCGCGGCTTGCGGATCAGCTGGTTGATCGTCGGCATCCTGCCCTGTTCTCTTCCCGCTAGCGTTCCAAACTCAAACAGCGCGCCCGACGGCCCTTTTGGGACCGCCCGGAGGCGCGCTCAATTCTAGGTCCAATCGGCGGGGCGGCGCCTGGCCGCAGCCGTTCCGAATGAGGCGGCCTAGATACGGGGGCCGCCCCCTCCCGTCAAGCGAGGGCGGTTGCGGCGGATTTCCAGCCGCTTCGGCGCCCGGCTCGGCTACGGGATGAGGTCGGCCAAAGCCTCCCGTACGGGCTCAATCTGGCGGGCATAGTTGCGCCAGCGCCCAGAAGACTTCTGGTAAAGCGGCTCGCGCACCTGCCAGACGCTCGCCGTTTTCACGACGTTGGTGCGGCGATGGAACGCCAAGCACTCCTCGCTCCACTCCAAGCCGAGGAACGAGAGCAGCCGCTCGACGTTCGGCCGCGGGTCGCGGACGAAGGCGTCGTAATCGAAATCGACAATGTCCGCCCCGTACAGGCTCTTCCAGTGCGCCATCAGCCGGCGGTACTGCCGGTAGTGATGCGCTGTATCCATCAGATCGAGCGCGTAGCTCATGCTGTGATCGAGGTGCAGGAAGTAGATCGAGAGCACATTGTCGAGCGGATGGCGCATCGTGTGCACGATCTTGGCGTTGGGAAACAGACGCTTGATGAAGCCGATGTAGAGGAAGTTGTCCGGGCGCTTGTCCGTAACACGGTCAGCGCTGGGAAAGAGCTGCCGCACCCGCGCCCGATAGCGCTCCGCAAGGCGCCGTATCTCATCGTCCGAAGCACTCCGCATCCCCGCCGGCCAGGCCAACGTTCGCGCGAGCGCGGGCAGGATGTCCAACTCCCCGCCCGTGGCGACCCGCGGATGGCCGGCGAGCACTTGCTCGGTGAGCGTCGAGCCGGAGCGGAACATGCCGCAAATGAAGATCGGCGCGCCCGTTTCCGATGACGCCCCTGTCGGCGCTGAGGGAAACGCGGCGATGATCTCATCGATCAGCCGCTCTTCAGCCGCTCGATCGTAGATCGCGCGGCCCGCGCCGGCGCTGGCCCGGCTCATCCGGTTGGCCTCGGCATACGCATCGAAGGCTTCGCCATAGGCGCCCACCTGATCCAGCAGGCGCCCAAGCGCGAAGCCCAGGCTCGCCCGATCCGCGGCGCTGGCCTCCGGCGCCGCCAGCGCCGCGCGCACGCGTGAAACAAACGTTCCACCTGTCGCAGGCGCAATCTGCGCCAGGCGCGCCAGGGCCTCATAGCAACGCGGCTCAATCTGCAGCACCTGCTCGTACAGAGTCATCGCTTCCGCACGATGCCCGCGATCTTCCTGGAGATTGGCGAGATTGAACAGCGCCGGCGCATAGCGGGGATTTCGCGCCAGCGCCGCCTTGAGTTCGCGCTCGGCCTTGTCTTCGCGCCGCAGATGGTCGGCATAGATCACAGCGCGATTGAGATGCGCCTCTTCCGGTTGACTGACGCCGCGCTTCAGCGCTTCCTCGTACGAGGCGAGCGCCTCCTCGAAACGCCCCTGCTGACGCTGCACGAAGCCCAGGTTGTACCAGCACGTCGGCTGATCGGGATTTGGCGCCAGTACGCGCCGATAGACCGCTTCGGCGTCCGCAAAGCGCCCGGCCTCACGCAACTGCGACGCTTCCCGGAGCAGGTCCTGACTCACGCGGCCGTCCTCACGCATCCCACGCGATCCGGCCGCGATAGGAGTCGATCGCCTCGCATAGCGCGGCAACGCAGGCGCGCTCCTCTTCGCTAAGCTCAGGTCGCCATATGTCGAAGATCAGAATGTAGCGATCCCGATCGCTCCTGTTCCAGGCTTCGTGCTCGATCGTGTCGTCGAACACCCATGCCCTGCCTTCCACCCAGCTCCGCACGTCATTGCCCACTCTGAACTCGCAGCCGGGCGGCACGATGAGCGGCAGATGGCCGACCAGGCGCGCGTTGAGCATGCCAGTGTGGGGCGGAATGTGCGCGCCGCCGGCCAGTTTCGAAAACAGGATGGATGGCGTGCGGTTGGGAATTTGCGTCAGCGGCGCGCGGGCAAGCGCGGCGATCGTGAGTGGGCAACGCGCCGCGCCAGGCTGATCGGCGCCGTCTCGACGAAGGAAATAGGCGCTCCAATCGGGATTGTCGGCCAAGCCCTGCTGGTCCCGCTTCGCGCGATCCGCCGGCTGCGTCACATAAGGCTTGAATTCGCCGCCAATCACGCTCTGCAACTCGTTGCGCACGTCGTCGACGGCAGCTTCCACGTCGTCCAGCCAAGGAAACGCGCTGCGCTCATAGAACTGAATCTGCGGCAGTTCGGGGTAATAGAGATAGCGCGGCTCCTGCAGGTAAGCGCGCTTCCTGCCGAACATGATGTCGACCGCATTGCGGAAGCGCGGCGGCGCCGACGCGGCTGCTACGCCGCGCTCGCTCAACTTGCTGCGTACGAAGTCCTCGAGCTCGCGCACGAGGCGCTGCGTCGCGGATTGTGCGCGCCGCAACCCTTCCTGCAGAGGCAGCGGCAAGGAATTGTAGCGCGGCATGTATTGGAGGGCGGCGGTGTAGAAGGAGGACGCCGCACGCGCATCGCCTCCAGCGGCGAGGTAATCTCCCTTGGCGAGCAACGCCCCCAAATCCTTGGGCGAAAGCGCGAGCGCGCGGTCGATCGCCGCGCCTTCGCCTGCATGGTCGCCCAGCAGGCGGCGCGCTTGCGCCATGAGCAGCCATACCGACGCGTCGGCCTGTCCGGCGCTGATCACAGAATCGAGCAGCGCGCGCGCGTTGTCGGCCTCGCCGCTGGCCAGCGCGTTCGCGGCCTGCCTCACAAGGGATGCTGAATCTGGGGCATGATCTGACATGGTCAGGCGCTCCGATAAGAACCGGGGCTCATGCAGAGATCATGGTCCGCGCGGTGCGAGGAGTCTCAATTAGCCTGCAGCCCCATTTGGCTCTGGGCGCGGTCTGTAAGCCGTCGCGCTTCCTGCTCCGCCGCCCTGTCTTCGCTCGGCGTGGTGCACACACGCCGCGTCATGCGCGTTCCAACGACGACTTCGCGCCGGCAGCGCCGCTCTTCGGCTGGCTGGCTTTCCGGCTGTCCTTGTGCTTGCTCGGTCTGCTGGGTCTGCTGGGGCGGGGTCTCTGCTGCCGGCGCAGGATCGCCCGCGGCGGCCTGAAGCAAGGCGATAAGAACAAGGTCGATCATGCGGGTCGCTCTCCTTAGGCCTAAGAAAATAACGATCGCTACAGACGTTGGCGAGGACTTTCGGCGACCGCTGGGCAGCGACGGGTAAGGCGGCCCCGTCCCTCGCTTCTGGTCGATCACTTACCTATAGACCTCCCCTCATGGGAGTTCTTGCCTTCGCCGAGGTCCGGAGCGGGCTGCTCAACGATCCGTCCATCTACCCGCAGAACCTCAATGTGCCGCGGGGCCAATTCCTATTCTTGCGGCTGCCGAGGTCGGCGCTCGAAGCCGCCAGCTTTCTCGACGACCGAATTCTGACGCCGGACGCTGAAGGCCGTTGGATCGGCTTCAGCGAGATCGAGCCTATCCTCAGGGGCGCCCACTTCTCGCGCCCCCTCCATTTCATCTTCCACGCCAGCCACGTCGGCTCCACCCTGATCAGTCGGCTGCTCGACGAACTCGGCGGCGTTCTCGGCCTGCGCGAACCGCTGCCGCTTCGCGTGCTTGCGGAGGTGTTCGACGAACTTGGCGCTCCACACGCGTTGCTTTCCGAACCGGAGGCGCTGGCGCTCCTCGACTGGTGCTGCCTGCTTTGGCGCCGCGGCTATCCCGATACGACCGCGGTCGTCGTGAAAGCGACCAGCAGCACCTCGAGACTTTCGCCACACCTGCTTCGCGCGCTGCCCTCCGCGCGCGCTGTGTTCGTCAACGTCAAGGCCGAGCCTTACCTCGCAACACTGCTGGCGGGCCAGAACTCCCATATCGACCTTCGCGGTCACGGCCCCGAGCGCCACAAGCGCTTGGCGCGCATGGGCGCGCCGCCGCCGACACCGCTCTGCGCAATGACACTGGGCGAGTTGGCGGCCCTTACATGGCTCGCCGAGACGCTCACACAGCAGCGCGTGCAACGCGAGCATGAGCCGCGCGTGCTGCCGGTGGATTTTGACGTGTTCCTGACCGGGCCGGCGGCCGCGCTCCGGGAGATCTGCACCCACTTCGCGCTGCGCGTCTCTGATGAGGCCCTCGCCAGCATCTCGCAAAGCCCGGCGCTCAGCCGCTATTCCAAGGCGCCGGAGCGCCCGTACACGCCGGCCCTGCGTCGGGAGATCTTGGCCGACTCACGCGCACGCAACGCCGAAGAAATCCGCAGAGGACTGCTTTGGTTGGAACAGGCGGCGCGGCAGGCGCCTATCGTCTCAGACGCGCTCTCAGCGTGACCATTTGCGCGTCAAATTCTGCCGCACGACCTCGAGGCGCATGCGGTTCACCCAATTCATGTTGTTGCCCTCCAGAGCGCTGATTTCGCCGAGTTCAAACAGCACTTGGCGCTCTTGTTCGTCAGGAATCTCGCTCTCGATGAAAGTCAGCGACACCAACCGCTGACCGGATCGCACCGGCGCCACCTCGTGAAGCGTCGTCGATGGGTAGAGGATGGCGTTTCCCGGCGCCGCCTTGAGCGGCAGCGCGCGAACGCCGAGATGAATCACAAGCTCGCCCCCCTCGTAGGAACGGGGGTCAGACAGGAACACAGTGCAGGAGACATCGGAGCGTAGCGAGCCCTCCGCCATTGGCAAGAAGGCCGCATCCGCGTGCGGACCGTATTTCATCCCCGGTTCGTAGCGCGCGAGCAGCGGCGGCGCGAAACGCCTGGGAAGCGCAAAATCGCGAAACTCGCGCGAGCGATTGAAGGCGTCGGAAACGATCTTGACCGACTCCCCGAAGGCGCTGTCGCGCGGGTCGGCCTGAAGGTTCTGTTTCTGATCGAACCCCGTGTTCGACGCTCGTCCATCGATGAAGTTGAGCCTTTGGGAAATCTCCACCAGCCGAGCGACCTCGGCAGGGCTCAGCAGGTTCTTGATCTCGAGAAACATGGCGTCACGCGGGCTGGCGGGGTTACGGCGGCTTCCGCATCTTACCCGTCGGCGGCGCCTCTGCTAGCCTCGCGCGCATGGCGGATATGGCGATCGACGCCTGGACGGCCTATTGGCGAACGGGTCAGGCAGCCAGCTGCCTCTTTGGCGCTAATGCCGAGGTGCAGTTCTCAGAAATCTGGCGCTCATTCGTCTCCGGTTTTGCGTCCGGGGCGCGGCTGATCGATCTCGCGACGGGCAACGGCGCGGCGGTGCTTGTGTGCGCCTCACATGCGCGCGACCTTGCGCTCGACCTGAGGTTCGACGCCGTGGACGCCGCTGAGATCGATCCTCTCCGCGTTTCCGCCGAAGCCTCGACGCTCGACGTCGCTTTCGCGGGCCACGTGCGGCTGGAGCATCTTCCCTTCCCTGATGCGATGTTCGACGGCGCGCTCTCCCAGTTCGGCTTCGAGTATGCCGACGAGCCCAAGGCGGTGCGCGAGGTCGCGCGCGTATTGGCGCCCGGCGGACGATTGCGCTTGGTGATGCATGCCGCAGACGGCGCGGTGAGCCAGGACATCGGGCGGCGTCTGCAACGCCTCGATCGCGTCATGCAACAGGGCGGCCCAATGCAATTGGTGCGGGCGCTGACCCGCGCCGCCGCGCAAGAGGACTGGGATGCCGTGCGCCGACGCTCTGCCGATTTGCCCAAGGCCACGGCTGTGCTCCAGCAGATTTCGACCGAAGCGCCGCCGGATGACGCCGCGGTGTTCTACTCGAAAGCGTTCCTCGACGACTGGGCGCAGCGCGAGCGCTACAGGCCGGCCGATCTCAGCCGCGCCATCGAAAACGGCTGGAAGAACGCGGCAGGCGTCGCACTGCGGCAGCGGCAAATGATCAGAGCGGCGCGTTCACGAGATGCCCTCGCCACGCTCGGCGCGCGCTTCGAGCATGCGGGATTGCAGATGGCGGCGCCGGTCCCGATCACCGATCAGCGCCAAGTCCAAATCGCCTGGCTGGTGGACGCCGTGAAGCTCTAGGCTCAGGTCTGCATCGCCGTCTCGGCAAGCACCCCGCCTTCGATCAACCGCCTGAGCAGCGTTTGAAGCTCCGAAGGCGGCGCTCCAGGCTGGCGCGCCGCCGCTTCGCCGAGAGAGAAGCGCCGCTGCTGCAGCATCCACTCGACTGTCGGATAGAGCGCGCCCACGGCAAGCTCGCGTCCGCCGAAAACGATGAAGTATCCCGCATCCCGCCGCACGAGCTGGGCGTTGCCCGACACTGTGAACCACGCGGACGGCGCTTGCGCGGGCAGATCGTAATCCGGCGCAAGCGTGCTTTGTCCGCGCTGATGATTCAATACATCGATCGCGAGCGCGGGTGTCGTCAGCATTGCCCGCACGCGTTCCGCAAGCGCAGCCAGACGCGCGCGGAGCTCCGCCTCGTTGCGCGCGTCGGGCAAGTACTCGCGAAACTCCGGGTCATGCGCCGCGGCCGCCTCGAGAAGTTTGAACAGCGCGAGCCCGGTTGCGGGCGAAACGCCAAACGTGACGTGCAGCGACGCCTGCGCGCCGGTCAGCGCGTCGTGATACTGGCCGCGCGGCAGGTACAGGACGTCGCCCGGCCGCATATGCGCCTCGAACAGCAGCGGCCCGCGCGATCGGATCAACCACTGCTCCGCTTCGTCCCCCGGCGGCAGCGGCGCGACCGGCGCCTCGGCGCGCGATTCATAGACGCGCCAAAGCTTCTCCCCTTCCGCCTGGTAGGCGAACACGTCGTGCAGGTCGTAATGGGTCTGGAACGCCTGCACGTCCTTGAACGAGCAATAGACGTTGGCGAAAACGCGCGCGGCGAATTCCTGCTCTAGCGCGCGGACCATGACCGCAATTTCGGGGCAAACGCGATGGATGTAGTTGGCGACCACGCTGGCGCCGAGCCCCACGAGCGCCTTCACCTTCGCCGGATTGACTTGCGCGCGGCCCTTGGCGTCAGGCGCGTCGCAGTAGCTGTCGCGAAGCGCTGCGCGGTTCTTGAAATAGACCTTGAGGGAGTCCTCGGTCCAGTACGGCGTCACCGCCAGGGCGCGGTTGAAGCCTGCCCAATTCAGGATGTCCGGCCGCGCGGCGCCCTCTCTGCGAATGTGCAGCGGGCGCTTTCCATAATACGCCGCCCTGAACGTGCGCACGTCCATGGGCGCAAGGAGAGCCGCGAGATCTGTCATCGCCGCACGCTAGCACTTCGGGCCGGTGGACCGGAACCCTCGCCCCACACGCCCTGCCCGTTGTTGACGGAGGCAAACCCGCAATGCTTTGCTTTGCCCATGCAGCGTCAAACACGCGCAGGCCTGCCGACCCGCGCGGCCCTGCATCCAAGCGGGCTCCATCTCGTGCTCAAGGACATCGCCGTCTCGGAGCTGCAGGACCCGTTCATGCAGCAGACGGTGACGCGCACGCAGGCGCCGGAGCGCATCGTCAGCATCGAGCCGGACAAGATCGGCGAGACCGATCCGGCCACGGCGCCGGCGGGCGTCATCTTTCACGTGGGGCGCTGCGGCTCCACGGTTCTGTCGCAGGCGCTGAAACAGCTCGACAATGTCGCCGTCTATTCGGAGCCATTGCCGTTCAACGAGCTCTTGTCCCCGCCAGCAGGCACGCGGCAGGAGGTCACCCGCGCGTTGCGCAGCATCGGCGCCGCGTTCGCCGCGCACGCAGGCCGGCCGTACGTCGTCAAGTTCAGCAGCTGGACGACGCTGTTCGCCGACGTGATCGCGGACGCGTTTCCGCAGAGCGCCTGGCTCTTCTGCGTGCGCGATCCTGTGGAAGTGGGCGAAGCCGTGCTGCGCGATCCTCCGCCCTGGTTTCGCGGTGAATCCGAACCGGCGCGGCACATCAGAAGCATCGTCGGCGCCAGCGGCCAGTCCGCCTCCGAGGAGGACTACTTCGCGCGCGTCTATGCGGCCTTCTGCGACACCGTCCTGCGCCTGGACCCCAAGCACGGACAGCTGGTGCGCTACGAGCAGCTTTCCCAAGCGCTGAGCGCCGCGCCCGCGCACTTCGGCATTCCTGTCGATGCGACGCAGGCGCAGCGCATGCACGAGAGCACGCAGCGCTACGCCAAGGCGCCGCTGGGACAGCCTGCGGCGTTTTCGCCGGACGCCGCGGCAAAGCAGGCGAGCGCGTCGGCGGAGCTGCGCCGGGCCGTCGACGCTGTCGCACGGCCGGCGCTGGAGCGGGTCCGAAAGGCTCTGGATAGGCGCTGACGCGCGCCGTTCTCGGGCGGCGAGAGCCTACGCCGTGGGGATGGTCCGCGCCTGCCGCCAGCGCTCCCGCGCCATGAAGATGTGCTCGATCGCCCTACGTTCCTCGGGTCGCAGATCGGGGTGGTGCGCTTCGAAAATGAGGACGACGCGCTCGCTGTCGGAGCGATTCCAAGCTTCGTGCTCAAAGCTGTCGTCGAACGCCAGCAGCTCGCCGACACGCCACTCATGAATTTCGTCAGCGACGCGGATGGCGCAATTGGGCGGCACGATCAGAGGCAGGTGAACAGTCAGCCTGTTGTTTGCCGCCCCGAAGTGAGGCGGAATGTGGGTGCCCGGCGCGAGCCGCGAGAAGAACATCTCTATCGGTCTTCCATCCCCGACGCGCACCACGTCGGCCGCCTGCAAGGCGCGCAGCGTGTTCGGGAACAGCTTCGCGACCGGAGTCTCCTCGGCGCGCGAATAAAGGTGCAGGCTCGACCAATCCATCTTGCCCCGCAACTCGCGCCACGTGGGGGATGCAGTCTGCGCGTGCACGTAGGGCGACATCGCAGCGCCGGCGCGGATCGCGTCCTCGTATTCGCGCCTGATGGCGTCCGTACATGCCTCGACGGCGCCGGCCCAGGATAGGCGGTCGCGTGGGATGCTCGGGCTCGCCGGTAGGTCCGGCATGTAGAAGATATCCGGCGCTTGCAGGGGCGTGCGGTAGTCGAACGATCCGAGATGCGTTTGCGGCCAAATCGCATTGCGGACCCGATCGAGATTTGGTTCATGCCCTTCCGCCGCCAACCGGCGCGCCGCTTCGTCTACCGAGTCATGATGCAGCTGCGTATAATGCTGACGAATGCGGTTGTCGGCCTTGGCCGAACGCTCCCGGATCTCAGGATCCTGTTTCGCGTCTGCATGCAGCGTGCGCAGGTTCGCGGCCACGTCGTCACCCAGTGAGAAGACAGTGGCCGCCTCCTCGAACCTGCCGGCGTCCTCCAACGCCGCGCCGGCGAACAATGCGAGCCGAGGGTCCTTCGGCGCTAGCCTGAACGCACGCAGATACGAGGCGAGAGCGAGTTGGGTGTTGCCTGCCTTCTGCGCCGCCAACCCCAGGCGGAACGCAAAGCCGGCCTCCCATGGCGAGAGCTCGACGCACTTGGCCAACGCGTCGGCGGCCTCCTGAAAGCGTCCTGCCTGGAACTCCAAGGAAGCGAGCAGCGCGTGCGCCGAAAGCTCAGATGGGGTGCGCTTCGATAACGCGACGGCACGCTTCGGCCGCCTCGGCAGCGCGTCCGGCGCGGGCGAGCAGTTCTGCACGGTCCATAACCGTGCGAGGGTCAAGGTCCTGTGTCGAGCCGTGCGTAGGCATTGACCTATGTCGCCGCCGGCGAGGCAATGTTCAGGCGCCGAGCGCTGTCCGATCGCGACCTCCGCCCGACGCGGCGCCGCCAGCGCCAAAAGAAAAACGGCGGGCCCGAGGGCCCGCCGTTCCGCCTTGAAGCGGGATTCAGTCTTTAGAAGTCGACGGTCGCGCCGATGAAGATCCAGCGGCCGAGCGCGTCGTAGGTTTGCGGGTAGGTGTTGCCGTTGCCCGTCGTACCGACGTTCGCCGACAGCGGCGGGTCGTTGTCGAGCACGTTGTTCACGCCGAACCGGATGTTGGTGTTGTCGTACACCTGCCAGTTGCCCGCGAGATCGAGATAGTTCTCGGCATCCCAAGCGCTGTCGAGCAGGCCGGGCACCGGCGCATTCGACGAGTTCCGACGCTCCACCTCGCCGTAGTACCGCCAGGTGCCACTGAACTCCATGTCCCACGGGGTTTCCCACGAGACGCGGAAGCGGTGACGCCATTCGGGATTGGGCGTGCCGCAGACGGTGCTGAAGCCGCCGAGGCAGTCGTACGGCGCCACGCCGGTGGCCGCACCCGGATCGGTGATCAGCTCCTCCAGCAGCGTGCCGATCAGCTGGAAGCTGAGGCCGCCCATGCCGCCGATATCCATGCTGTAGTTCGCATTGATGTCGTAGCCCGAAGTGGTCAGACCGCCGATATTGGTGTTCAGATCCTCCACGTGGCCGGTACCGATCCAGAGCTGGCCTGAGCCAGGGTTCCGGTTGATGCGGGCGCACGACGCCAAATTGCCGTTGAAGTAGCAATCGTTCAGCGTGTTGTTCGGGCCGATCGTGCTGATCAGGTTTTCCACTTCGATGTTGAAGTAGTCGACCGACACGTTCAGGCCCGGGACGAACCGTGGCGTGAACACAAGACCGATCGTGTACGTATCGGCCTCTTCCGGGCTCACGTTGGGGTTGCCGCCTTGGAGGAAGTTGTATTGCCCAGCCGGGCTGGTCAGCGCGGCGCCGCCGTACTGGCCCGCCGTGACCTGCCACGGATTGACGCCCACGCAAGCTGCCGCCGGCGCGATGCCGTCGCCGCCGTCGTCCTGGCCGCACGGATCGTCCGTGTTGTCGAACAGGTTGAAACCCTGCGCCGTGAACAACTCGATGACGTTCGCCGCCCGCACCGCGTGCTGGAAGCTGCCCCGGAAGCGGATGTCCTCAGTCGGGGCCCAGTCAGCGCCGACCTTGTACGTGTCGGTGTTCACGCCGGTGCTGTAGTCGGAATAGCGGTAGGCCAATTCCAGCGACACCAGCTCGGCGAACGCGCCACCCTCGACGATCGGGATCCGCATTTCGCCGAACAGTTCGAACACGTCTGTGTCGCCGGTCAGGGGCGTGGTCGGGCCGCCTTGGCCGGAAGCGTTGCCGGTGAGGAAGTTCTCGTCGACCGTTTGGTTGATCCGGTCGAAGCGGTACTCGATACCGAGCGAGGCCTGGATCGGGGTTTCCGCCATCGGCGAAGTGATGCCGAGGTCGCCCGTGGCCGTCGCCATCACTTGCTGCATGATCGCCTCGCCGCGTTGCAGCAGCGGGATCTGCAGATAGTCCAGGGCCGCCTGCGTCACGGCTCCGGGCGTGAAGATATCCCACGGCACGCAATTCGGGTCGGAGCCGTCGACGAACGAGCGGCACTGAGGATCGACGCCCACGCCTGGATCGGCGTCAACCACATCCAGCGCGCGGTTCAGGCGCGTGACCGAGAAGTCGTTCAGGTAGGACCGGTTCAGGTTGACCCGATAGTACGTACCGAAAACGTCGTAGTCCCAGTTGTCGGCCAGCGGGCCGCGGATGCCGAACGTGGTGCGATAGGCTTCGTAATTCAGGTCGTCCTGACGGCCGCCGCCTTCCACGTTCCGGCGGCCGATGTAAAGCGTGGTCGGGCTGTCCGCGGCAATCATCCCGGCGGTGCAGCCGATCGCCGCCGCGTTGGCGGGCGTCAGCAGCGGGTTGCCGCAGTTGATCGTGTTGGTGCTGAAGAAGTCGCCGGACGGTGCGATCTGAGCCACCGAGCGATAGTCGCTGAACATGAAATTGGCGTAGGCCTCAACGCGGTCGTTGATCTCGTACCGCGCGAAGAGGCCGCCGGTGTAGCGCTCATCCGGCCGCTGGTAGTAGTTCAGCGGGCCGTAGTTGTATTGGTGCAGACTGCTGTTGAACGGGATGAAGTTGCCCGTGCCCTGGTCGATCGTGTACGCGAACGTCGAGAAGTCCGTGAACAGACCCGGGAAGGACGTGCCCGAGCCGCCGCAGGTCCAGTGCTGGCCCGTGAAGGAGTACGGCCGTGCGGCGGCGCTGCTGTTGCCGAGCGCGCACGCGGAATAGTCGTAGTCGCGCTGCAGAACGGCGTCATTGTTGCGGTAGCCGACGTAGCCGGTGAGATTGCCGCGGCCGTCTGGCGAAGAGGCGCCGAAGATTAAGGTGATTTCCTTGCCGTAGCCGCCGAGGAAATCGTCGTCCGGGATTTGGAACTGCGCGGGATTGGTGGCGCCGCGGAATGCGATTTCGTCGCGGATGTAGCCGTCGTCGGAATCGTTATTGTGCTGATAAGCGCCGTACTGCGCGTCGATGCGGAAGCCTTCGAAGTCATCGCGCATGATGAAGTTCACGACGCCGGCGATGGCGTCCGAACCGTACACCGCCGAGGCGCCGCCCGTCAGCACTTCCACGCGCTCGACCAGAGCGCCCGGGATCTGGTTCAAGTCGGACGGGACAGAGTTAGGCGAGCCGTAGCCCATCCGCCGGCCGTCGATCAGCACCAGGGTGCGCGCCGCGCCCAGGCCGCGCAGGTTGACCTGCGCCGTGCCGGTTGCGCCGTTCGAAACCGTGGAGTTCTGCGCCGCGAAGACCTGCGGCAGCTGGTTCGTCATGTCCTCGATGCGGGTCACGCCCTGGGTGGTGATGTCTTCCGACGTCACCTGCGTGACCGGGCTGGTCGTGACGAGGTTGGGCTGCGGAATGCGCGAGCCCGTGACGACGATCGCCTCGTCATCCTGGGCCTGGGCCGGCGTGCCGGTCAGCGCGGCCGCTGCAGCGGCGACAATAGAAACGCCGGAAAGCAACGACTTACGCGTTCCGTTTCCGTCAGTGTGCTTCTTGGAACTCATCTAAGAACCCCCGTTTGCGATTCTGCGCTCGCGGCGCGAGCCAAACATTGATGTTATCCCCACAGGCGAGTGCTCTCGCTCCGCCCGCACGCGCCAAGAATAGGACGAGCCCCCCGGCCCTCGCCTCGCCCACCGAGACCCAGGCCGATTCCCTGCGCTACTGCGGCCACGTTAGCGACATCCTTTAACCTTCGTCAAACGCGGAACGCCGCTATGCAGGCACATTCCGGCCCCAGTGGTGCAGTTTTGTCGCGTCTGCGACGAACGGACATCAGACCGGCCCCTTGGCAGGGGACAGGCGGAGCAACTAGAGCGAAAAACAGCTGTTCGAGGGGAAAGAGGTGGGGAAGCCAATGCGTGCTCTGACCGTTGCGGTGGTCTTGATCGGCCTCGCCCCCGCCGTGGCGCTGGCCCAGACGCCGGCGCCGACGCCGCAGGTGCTGACGGACGTGTACGCCTGCGCCCAGATTCAGGACGATGCACAGCGCCTTGCCTGCTACGACGGCGCGGTCGGCCGGCTCCGGCAGGCCGAGACCCAGGGTCAAGTGGTCGCCGTGGACCGGGAACAAGCGCGCGAGATTGAGCGGGATTCCTTCGGCTTCCACCTGCCCTCGCTGTCTCGGCTGCTGCCCAATCTCGAGGGCAGCGACCGTGAGATCGACGATGTGCAGATGACCGTCGCGAGCGTGCGGGTGAGCCCGACCGGGTACCACACCTTCGAAATGGACAACGGCCAGATCTGGACCCAGGTCGAGCCGCAGGGCGCGCGCAACGTGCGCGCCGGCGACGTCGTCACCATCCAGCGCGCGGCCCTCGGCAGCTTCCGCCTCATCTCCTCCCGCGGCGGCGCGGGGCACAGGGTGCGCCGGACGAGCTGAGCGTCAGGTGTCAGGTGTCAGCTATCAGGGGCACCAGGCACGAAGGTGCTCGCAGCTTTGGGCGGCCGGCGAACCGAATGAAGGCTCTTCTGGCACCTGACACCTGACACCTGAAGCAAAAAGCGCCGGTCCCGCAGGACCGGCGCTCGTTGAGTTGAACTCAGCTGATCTTACCAGCCGACCGACACGTTGAAGAACGCGCGGCGACCGACGAGGTCATACGCGTTGAGCGCTGCCGTGCCGCGCCGGAACTGGCCGGTCGATTGCGACGGCGGACGCTCGTCGAAGATGTTCTGCATCCCGAGAATGATCGAGATGTCCGCCCCGTTCTCGTTCTCGAACCGCTTGCGGATCGAGAAGTCGTGGTAGGTGATCGGATCGGTGCTTTGCACGAAGCGAACCAGAGGCGCGGTTCCGGCGAAGCCGGCCGTGCAAGGCAGCTGCGTGCAGTAACGCGTCGACGCGAAGGTGTCCCCGCCGAACGCGGCATCGTCGCTGCCTTCGCCGATATAGTTCGTCGTCCAGGTCGCGGTCCAATCGTTCCAGTCGTAGCGCATCTGCGCACGGGCCACGATCTCCGGACCGCGGAACGTGAAGGTCGTGCCCAGGAAGTCCTGCACGAGACCGCTCAGGAAGATCTGGGTGACGTCCTCCAACATGAACGTGGCGTCGCCGCTAAAGGTGAATTCACCGGGTCCGATGTCGCGCTCGTAGCGAAGCGCAACGTCGATGCCGCGGTTGCCCTGGTGGGCGACGTTCACGAAGTTGTTCTGCACCGACACGATCTGGTGCTGCTGACCGGAGCCCGCCCACCCAGGCAGGTTGTTGCGGGTGACCAGCGTGCAGAACGGCTCGGTGTTGCCGAACCCCGGCCCCTGCAGCGAGGTGTAGCAGGCATTGACGATGTTGGCGGCGCCGAACTGACGGATCTCGTTGTCGACGACGATGTCGAAATAGTCGATCGCCAACGAGAACCCCTCAAGCCCCCAACGATCCGGCGTCAGGATGACGCCAACCGTCTGCGCTTCGGATTCCTCCGCTTCCAGCAACCCTGCGCCGCCGCCTGCAAAGATCGTGGCGCTGGACGTGCCGGCGTTGGTGTAGCCCAGCGGCACGCCGGCCGCGGCGCAATTGGTCTGCAAGGTCGCGTTGGTGCTGGTCTCCCAGAGGATGCAGGGATCGACCGTCGCCTGACCGAGGAAGCTCGTCTGGTTAGCCAGGAAGAGTTCATACAACGCCGGCGCACGGAACGACGTGCCTGTCGAAGCCCGAATACGGAACTCAGGCAGCACGCGCCAGTTCAGGCCGATCTTGTAGGTATCGCCCTCGCCATAGCTCTCGTAGTCCGCAATCCGGCCGCTGAGCGAGATATCGAGGCTCTCGAACATCGGCATGTCGCGCAGCAGCGGGATATTTGTCTCGGCGAAATATTCTCTCACGGTGTCGTCGCCGGCCGTACGTCCTGCCGAGGTCGAGCCCCACAGGTTGAAGTTGCGTTCGTTGAAGCCAGGCGTGTCGTCCAGCTCCTCTTCGCGGTATTGCGCGCCGAGGGCCACCTCGACCGTGCCCGCTGGCAGGTCGAACAGCGGACCAGTGACCACAGCCTCGATATAGCGGTGGTCGTAGGTCGTGTTGCCGTACTCATGCGTGAACAGGAACGCCCGCTCGTTGGCGTTGAAGTCGCCGTTGAGGATGCGCGCGCTCGTCCACGGGATCGGCGCTGCAAGGCTGCCGCAATTGCCGCCGGAGATGGTGATGGCCGCCTGGTTGCACGCCGCAGCACCGGTCACCGCCAGCACGCGGTCGTTGAAGATGATGTCGGTGCCGTAGTCGGCGTCGTTGTGCGACGCCTGCACCATGACATCCCAAGCCCAACCGGTATCGCCGACATCGCCGCGCAGGCCGAGGACCGCACGCGTATAGTTGACCTCCTGATCGCGGTCCGACGCGAGCGGGATGATCGGCAGCAGCGACGTCACGAGCCCCGGGTAGCCGTTGCCTGGGTTGAGGATGCTCACGCCCGGGAAGAACTGCCGCGCGCCGTACTGAATCGACTCGCGCCGGTTGAACATGAACTCGCCGTACAGCTCGGCGAACGACCCAAGGTCGAAGCCGATATTGGCGACGATGGTCGTCAACTCGTTCGGCGAGATCGCCGATGTCCGCCCGTAGGCCGCGTGATCCTGGTGCGCATACGGGAACGTCAACGGAAACCCGATGCGCCCTTGGCGCACCATGCCCGGAAGCGTCGAGTTATTGCCGCCCGCGGCGTTGGGATAGATGACGCCCGGGTCCGGATAGATCAGGTCCATCGAGCCAAGCGCCGTGCCGGCGCGCAGCACGCGCGTGAACAGGTTGAAGCATTTGTAGGTGTCGTCGCCGTTCAGCTGGCCGGGATCCGTGTTCGGATAATCCACGCGCTCGCCGACGGCGGGCAGACCGGGATGGCCGCGCGGATCCGCCAGGAACAGATAATCCGCCGCGCACGCCAGATCGTCGCGCTGGCGGTTGCGCAGCACTTCCTGCTGGAAGTACTCGGCCGCGACGTTGAAGTAGCCGCCGGTCCACGTGGTGCCCCACGCGGCGTTGATCCGCTGTTGCTCGCCGCCGCCGAACTCGTTGAAGCTGCTGAACACGTTGAGTTCGATGCCGTCGAAGTCCGTACGCGTGATCACGTTCACGACGCCGGCGATGGCGTCGGAGCCGTAGATCGAAGAGGCGCCATCCTTCAGGATTTCGACCCGCTGAATCAGCGAGGCTGGAATGACGTTGAGGTCGATGGGGCCGGTCGTGCCGCGCGTGCCTGCCGGGCCGAGGCGGTGGCCGTTCAGCAGCACCAGGGTGCGCTGGGCGCCGAGGCCGCGCAGACCAATGGTTTGCGCGCCGGGGCCGCCGGTTGTGACGAAACCGGTCAGCTGGGTGTTGATCTGGAAGGCGCCGCCCGTGGCGGGCGTCTGTTGGATGATTTCCGCCGTGTTGGCGAGCCCCTCGAGCGTGGCCTCTTCCTGAGTGATGACAGTGACCGGCGAAGAGCTGCTGAACGCCGTCTGGCGCAGGCGCGAGCCGGTTACGACAACCGATTCTTCTTCATCCTCGCAGGTCCCGTCCGCCGCGCGCGTTGTGCCGGGCGGGCAGGTGTCGTCTTGCGCCAGCGCCGGCGTCACGCCGAACGCGCCAGCGGTCAGGAACGTCGCGCCGAGCAGGCCGAGCTTCTTCTTCAGATTCATTGGTTTTCCCACCGTCGATCCCCGGGGCAGCGCGTAATGCGCCCCCGGCCCCTCCCAAGGACCGGTCCCCCTAACACAGCGGTTTAGTGAAACGAGGCCGCGAGGAAATCGTCAACGCGCGTTAGCCGCAAATGTCAGAAAAGTGTCCAATCGGCGGCGATGAGTGGTCCGGGGGACACACTGCGGCCCGCAAAATGCGGCATTCCTTGTCGGCGCGCTGACCGACCGGTCAGGCTGGCGGGCGCCCCGGCGGGCGCCTACCTTGCCGCCATGCCCCGCTCGCCCAGACCTCCCGGCGTCGCCGACGCCGCGGCCTCTTTTGACGCCACGGCAGCTGTGTGGACCCCGCACCGGCCCAAGCGCGCCTGGGAGAAGCTCGAGGGCGGGCGGCGCTTCAAGCTGGTGTCCGACTACGAGCCCGCCGGCGACCAGCCGCAGGCGATCGCGGAACTGGTCGAGGGCCTCCAGCGCCGCGAACAGGACCAGGTGCTCCTCGGCGTCACCGGCTCGGGCAAGACCTTCACCATGGCCAAGGTGATCGAGACGGTGCAGCGCCCCGCGCTCATCCTCGCGCCCAACAAGACGCTGGCCGCGCAACTCTACGGCGAGATGCGCCAGTTCTTCCCGGAGAACGCGGTCGAATACTTCGTCTCGTACTACGACTATTACCAGCCCGAAGCCTACGTGCCGCGCACCGACACCTACATCGAGAAAGAATCCAACATCAACGAACAGATCGACCGCATGCGCCACGCGGCCACGCGCGCGATCCTCGAACGCGACGACGTCATCATCGTCGCCTCCGTCAGCTGCATCTACGGCATCGGCTCCGTCGAAACTTACACAAGCATGACCTTCACCGTGAAGGTCGGCGATGCGTTCGGCCAACAGGAACTCATCCGCAACCTCGTCGCGCTCCACTACAAGCGCAACGAAGCCGGCTTTGCGCGCGGCATGTTCCGCGTGCGCGGCGATTGCATCGAACTCTGGCCGGCGCACTTGGACGACCGCTGCTGGCGCTTCTCCTTCTTCGGCGACGAGATCGAAGGCATCGACGAGTTCGATCCGCTCACCGGCCGCAAGACCGCGCCCATGTCGGCGGTGAAGGTCTACGCCAACTCGCACTACGTCACGCCGCGCATGACGCTGCAGCAGGCGGTCGAGAACATCAAAGTCGAACTGGACGACCGCCTCGCCTGGTTTCGCGCGGAAGGAAAACTGCTCGAAGCCCAGCGCCTCGAACAGCGCTGCAATTTCGACATGGAGATGATGCTCGCCACCGGCTCGTGCGCCGGCATCGAGAACTATTCCCGCTATCTCACCGGCCGCCGCCCCGGCGAGCCGCCGCCGACGCTGTTCGAATACATCCCCGACAACGCCCTCGTCTTCACCGACGAAAGCCACGTCACCATTCCCCAGCTCGGCGCCATGTATCGCGGCGACTTCAACCGCAAGAAGACGCTCAGCGATTACGGCTTCCGCCTCCCCTCGTGCATGGACAACCGCCCGCTCAAGTTCGAGGAATGGGACCGCATGCGTCCGGAGACCGTCCACGTCTCCGCCACGCCCGGCCCGTGGGAGCTGGAGCGCACCGGTGGCGTGTTCGCCGAACAAGTCATCCGCCCTACCGGCCTGATCGATCCGCCGGTCGAAGTGCGCCCCGTGCAAGCGCACGGCCATTCCCAGGTCGACGACGTCATCGCCGAGGTGAAGGAGGTCGCCAAGAACGGCTACCGCTCCCTCGTCACCGTGCTCACCAAGCGCATGGCCGAGGACCTCACCGAATACATGCACGAACAAGGCGTGCGCGTGCGCTACATGCACTCCGACATCGACACGGTCGAGCGGATCGAAATCATCCGCGATCTTCGCCTAGGCGCGTTCGACGTGCTCGTCGGCATCAACCTCTTGCGCGAAGGCCTCGACATTCCCGAATGCGGCCTCGTCGCCATTCTCGACGCCGACAAGGAAGGCTTCCTGCGCAGCGAAACCAGTCTGGTGCAAACCATCGGCCGCGCCGCGCGCAACGTGGACGGCAAAGTCATCCTCTACGCCGACCGCGTCACCGGCTCGATGGAACGCGCCATGGCCGAGACCTCGCGCCGGCGCGAAAAGCAGGCCGCCTTCAATCTCGAACACGGCATCACGCCGCAAAGCATCAAGAGCCACATCAAGGACATCCTCGACAGCGTCTACGAAAAAGACTCGCTGACGATCGACCCGCGCGACCCGATGGCCTGGAAGCGCGGTATGGAGCGCGGGCGTCCCGCCCGCGGCGTCGCCGAACAGGCGACGCCTTTCATCGGCCACAACCTAAAATCCCACATCGCCGAACTCGAAAAAGAAATGCGCGAAGCCGCCGCCGACCTGGAGTTCGAAACCGCCGCAAGACTGCGCGATGAGATCAAGCGCCTCCAGGAAACCGAACTCTTCATCGCCGACGACCCGCTAGCGCGCCAGGAAGCCGTGCGCGAAGCTGCGGAAACCGCCGTGCGCGCGAGCCGCGGTGATGAACGCGCAACGCTAACCGGCGCAACGGTGCGGAAGAACAAGCCGCCCTATCGCGGACGGCGAAGGAAGGGGCCATGACCAAAGTCCCGTCGCGGATTGTGCCGCCGGCTGTGGAACCGGCACGTCTTCTTGCAGAACTCGAGACGCTGCTGACTCAGCTGCCCACAGTAGAGGCGCTCTCGTCAATGGACGACGACGCCTTGTCCTGGCGTGGGCGCGCATTGGCGACGGTGTCCGCGTGGAATGCGGTGAAAGGAGTGCAGTTCGACGCACATCTTGGAAAGATCGACGATCCCTTTGTCCGTGGAGATCAGTTGGCAGCGATGAAGCAGATTCGTGCGCTCTTGCACGAAGCGAGACACTCGCTGCTGCTGGAGGCTGGCGTCGGAACCAGCATCGCAATCGATGCTGGACGCCCATTTCAATACTTCGCGGAGCTGACCGGTAAGATCACGTTGGCTAAGTCGGACATCCTGTTCGCCGATCCCTACTTGGATGCGGAGTTTGTGGCGCGGTATCTGCCGCAGGTCAGCGCCGGGGTCACCATCCGACTGCTTACGAGGAAATGCCTCGCTAAACTGCTCCCGGCGGTCGACATGTTCGTCAAAGAGTCGAGCGCCGCGGTGCAGGTCCGTGAGATCGACTTCCATGACCGCCACGTCTTCATCGACGGCAGCATCGGATACCAGTCAGGAGCGTCGTTCAAGGACGGTGCAGTCAAGGCACCGACGGGCCTCCTCGAAATCGTAGACGTGCTCGGTCCGACGTTGGCGGCATATGAGAACCTGTGGAAGCAAGCGAAGGTCCATCGGTGAAAACGCGGCGCGTTAAGGACCGATTAACTGGACTCGCTTCGCCCTCACGTCGATGGAAGACGTGTTTCTCAGCTACAAGCGGGAAGATCGCGCGCGCGCCGAAGAAGTCGCTGAAGCCCTTCGAACGGAAGGCCTCAGCGTCTTCTTCGACCCGCAACTCAAGGTCGGGACCTACTGGGAAGGCGTTCTCGAGGAAAAGGCCGACCTTTCGAAGGCCGTCGTGCCGATCTGGAGTAAGCTCTCTGTTAGGAGTCCTAACGTTCGCAGTGAAGCTTGGCGCGGTCTGAATAAGGGTAAGCTCGCGCCGATACGCATCGACGACTGCGCTCTGCCCATGTTCTTCGACACTGTGGAAACTGCCGATCTGCGCAACTGGAAACCTAGCCACCACCATCACTACGAGTGGCGTCGTCTCATAAGCGCATTGATTGGGCTCGGCGCTGGCGGCTCCACTGTGTCGAAGACACCGCCTCGGTCGCCAGTTCTAACGGCCACCGGCGAGCAGATGCTCTTGCCCCTTGCCGCGAGCCTTCCTGCACCGATCAACGGCGACGCGTATGACGAACTAAAGCACTCCTCTATCGCGTTAGCGCACTCTGACGCGGTGGACCTCGTTTCCTATCGCTACACGGCCGCGCGAGGCGAGCCGTGGGCTCAATACATGCTCGGCATCATGTACTTGTTTGGCATCGGCGTGGACGTTGACTACGAATGCGCGCTCGAATGGCTCCGGGCAGCCGCCGCAAAAGGTTGGTCCGGCGCATACTATGCGTTGGGCGTGATGCACGAATGCGGTGTGGGGATGAAGGCTAGCGCTAAGAAGGCGATTGCCAACTATCGCAAGGCCGCGAAAACGGGTCATGAAGCGGCCGCTCGCAATCTAATGCGCTTGGAACTCAAGGGTAACTCCGCCGCGTAGGTGCGCCACACACGGCAGTGCACCTCTACCTAGCCCGCATCGGCGCTTGCGCTTGACGCGTTCAGGTCGCAACCGTCGTGGCGCTCGGGCCGTCGAAGGAGGGCATCGCATTGTCGGCAACGGAACGCATGAGCGGGGTCCTACGATGCGGCCCCACTTGGTAAGACTCCAAAAACTTCCAACAGCTTTACAAACACTGCGCCACTTAGGGCGACCGTCAATGCATATTCCACGATCCGACCTCCCAGGACAAAAACACGTCTCTCTTTGAGAACGCCACCCACCGTCGTTCGTCTCGTGAAAAGCAGCCACTGCACCCGACACCAATCCAAGAATGTCGGTTGGCCGTCCAGGCTGCTGAACTCGCGATACGATGCGAAGCAAAGCCAATCTTGCCGCAATGCAGCTGGTCCGGTGAGGTCGCGTGCATCCTGATAGATGCGGAGCAAGATGCTGTCTTCGAGACGTCGAAAGCCATCGCTTCCCGCCGGATACAGGACGCAGGAGACTCCGCCGTTATCGAGCCGCGAATAAATCAGAGCGGGTCCGCGCTCAGTGAGAACGTGCCGTCTCGACCCCGGAATTTTGCCGTCGCGGGCATGTGCGGAGTACCGAAGCTCCACCGTCGCGTCGAACGGCCTATTACCATAACAGACCTCGAGTATGCGACTGTCAGCACCGCCTGCGCTTCCCCCACGTAGGATGTAAAATGAATACTCATTGCTGTGAAACTCGTGTCGAGCGTCTTGTTTTGCGAACTCGGTAAACCACCGGGAAGCATTGTCTGAGAACAGGTCAAAAGCCTTGTAGAGTTCAAGCCGCGACAACTTCCGTTCGACAGACAACGTTATCCTCCCGAGCGTGGAGCACAGCCATACTTGCGACCTTGTGCGGCACTACGCCGTCGGTCCAGGTGTTAGTATCACGAATGCCCTCCCGCCTCATCCGCCGTATCCTGCGTGTGAACCCGCCTTCGCTAAAGCTAGGGCGGGCCTAGCCACGCCGGCGAGCATGGCGCCGTCGCGATTTATTCCGCGCAGCTTCCGCCTTCGCGCTGACGCGCTTCGGCGGACAGGCGCGCACGCGCGCCGCGCCCATCCCGATCTCGTCCCCTGGCTCGAAGACACGCTCGGCCACGAGCAGCGCCACCGCGCGCGCTTCCGCGACGCGATGCCCGCGCGCGCGGCCAAGCCGTGCCGGATGATGTTCGTGTGGTCGTTCGGCGGGGCGCACTCTCCCCTTCTCCCTTGCGGAGAAGGGTTCGGCGCGGTCGGCCGAAGGCCGATCGATCGCCCTGCGATCGAAGCGCCGAACGGGGATGGGCGGAAACACGCGCGCGCCGCCCGAAACATTACGCTGCTTTCTTTCGCACCGCGGCAGCTTTACGCCCCTCACCCCCAACCCCCTCTCCGCAAGGGAGAGGGGGAATGCGCCCGCGGACACGCGGGCGTGTATATCTGCACCGTCAACGCACCGAGTCTTGCGCGCCCGCAACTTGACGCGACTCGATTCGGCAGGGCCCATTTGCGACAGGAGGGCCGAACCCCTTGCAGATCGATCCGAACGCCGCGCCCGACATCGCGCGTCTTGCGGCCTTCTTCGAGTCCGACGCCGCCGGCGATGGCATGACCCTGCCGGAAGTTGACGGCTTCCTCACCGCCGTCGCCATCGGCCCACGCCTCATTCCGCCGAGCGAATGGCTATCGGAGATTCTGAGAGAGACCCCCGCCTTCGACACGCTGGAGACGGCTCGTGAAATCTACGGCGCGCTGATGCAGCGCTACAATCAGATCCTGCGCTCCCTCGACGACGGTCTCGCGGGCGGCGACGACATCGACAATCCGCCGATCTATGCGCCGATCTTCTACCACGATAGCGATGGCGCCCCCATCGCCGCGCACTGGTGCGCTGGCTTCATGGCCGGCGTCGCGCTGCGCGAGGACGCCTGGACGCCCTTGGCGAGATCGCGCGAGAGCGCGTTCATGCTCCCGATCTTCGCGCACCATCCCGCCACGAAGGACGACCCCGAGGCCTTCGAGGAGCTGTCGGGGCTCGCCGACACGGAAGGCGCCAGGATGATCCCCGGCGCGGTCGTCTGCATCCATCGCTTCTGGCGCAGGCGACGTGCTAAACCTGCGCGCGGCGCGCGAGAGACGGTGGTGCGGTCGCCGCCCAAGGTCGGCCGGAACCAGCCCTGCCCTTGCGGCTCTGGCCTCAAGTACAAACACTGCTGCCTGCGCGCAAGCGAAGCGGCGTAGCGGCGATAGCGTCGGCGGGAGCGGCGCCACGACATCAGCGGTCGCGCTAACCTCCCTCAATGGAGCCCCGCCTCATCCGCCGCATCCTGCGCGTGAACCCGCCTTCGCTAAAGCTACGGCGGGCAAGCCATGCCGGCGAGCATGGCGCCGTCGCGATCTATTCCGCGCAGCTCGCGTCCGCGCGCGTCCGCCTTCGCTCTGCGAGCTACGGCGGACAAGCCGCGCCCATCCCGATCTCGTGCCCTGGCTCGAGGAGACGCTCAGCCACGAACTGCGCCACCGCGCGCGCTTTCGCGAGGCGATGCCCACGCGAGCGGCCAAGCCGTGCCGGATGATGTTCGTGTGGTCGTTCGGCGGGGCGATGCTGGGCGCCCTCACCGCCGCGTGCGGACGCGATGGCGTCTATGTCTGCACCGCCGCGGTGGAGCGCACTGTGCACCAGCACCTCACCGAGCAGATCGCCTTCCTCGACCGCGCCGATCCCCCGCTCGCCGCCCTCGTGCGCGACATCCTCATCGAAGAAGACGCCCACCTCGCCCACGCCGAAGCGCACCACGATACGCGCACGCTGTTCGCGCGCACGCTCAGCGCCCTCGTCTCCGCCGCGACGGAGACGCTGATCTTCCTCTCCACGCGCGGGGACTCGCTGCGGCTGAGAACCGCGATGGCGGCGGAATGAGACCCGACCCTTCTCCCCCGCGAGGGGGAGAAGGTGGTCGCGAAGCGACCGGATGAGGGGGCGGGGTTCAGGATAAGGCGCAACGTCCCCGCCCCCTCACCCGCTTCGCGCAAGCGCGAAGCGACCTCTCCCCCTCACGGGGGAGAGGTGTAGGATCGCCCCATGCGCCTCCTCCTCGCCCTCCTCGTCCTCGCCTCCGCCGCGCACGCGCAGGAGACGCAGAGCCGGCTCGACATATGCCTCGCCGCCGTCGCCTCGCGCTATATCGGCGAGACCGAGCGCAACCTGAACCGCGTCTTCGCCGTCGCCGATCAGGCCGACGTGGTCCTGCAGTTCGACGAAGCCGACGCCCTGTTCGGCCGCCGCACCGAAACGCGCGACGCGCACGACCGCTACGCCAACCAGGAAGTCTCGTATCTCCTCGCGCGCATCGAGCGCTTCCAGGACGTCGAAGCGCTCGCCAGCAACAACCGCCGCATGCTGATCGCCGGCTTCCGCGGCCGCGCACGCGAGCGCGGCATCATCGTCATCGAAACCGCAACCGGCGCACGCGCGATCGAGTTCGCCCGCGCCGATCGCCGCCGCGCGCTGGAGTATGCGAACGCCACCCTGCACGAGTGCCCGCCGGGCAATTAGGGCGCGCCGTCGGGGACCGCCGCCGGCGGTCCCGGAAACAACAATAAGCACCCCCGCTTTCATCGACTTTTCGCGGCTAAGTGCCTGAAAACATACGGGCTGGGAGCAATCGAATCCGACGGATAGAGCATCGTGCTAGGATGGCCTTGTTCTGATAGGGAGGAATTCGAAGACGTCCGAAGCTTCTGAATGTCAGAACATCGGCCGGCGCGGCAGGCGTCGCTTCGATGAGCGGGAGAAATCCCGACCATCGTTGAGAAAGTCCGGTGGGACCTACACTCCATCGGGCGAAGCGAACGGCGCTTGCATTGCCTGCGGGGCATGAAACCGCAGGGTCCAGGACTCATTCGGAGGGTCCTGACGCGCTGAAC
>Ga0209172_10001098_pt1 | contig 62624 bp, 56 predicted proteins | sample LarsenN4metaG_FD_184113 | JGI IMG/M metagenome (GOLD analysis project Ga0209172, IMG submission 184113) | Hot spring sediment bacterial and archeal communities from British Columbia, Canada, to study Microbial Dark Matter (Phase II) - Larsen... ...
GAGGCCCTTGGGGCGTGAGGCATTCGTCGCGGCGGTCGAGGGGAGGCGCGGCCGGACGCTCCGGCGAGGAAAGCCCGGCCCGAAACGGGGCAGGGCGGCATAGTTGAGTTTGGTGTCCCCGGAATTCCATGGACAATGTAGGGGCTTGTCTCAAAGCAGGGGGCACTCATGAGGCCCACACCGTCTCCAGCGAGGTGATCAGGACCGAGAGCTGGGGGAGGTGCTCTCCCCGAAGGGCCGCCTCAGCCTCTGCGTAGCGCTTTGGGTGCAGGGCGTAGACGAGAGAAGCCGCCAACATGTGCAGCGCCCCCGGAGCGGACCAGCGACAGCCGATCTGCTTGAGGCGCAGGAGGATCCGGCTCCAGATGCTCTCCAGGCGGTTCGTCGAGAGCGGGATCGTCTGTCCAGTGGCCAAGAGGTGACGGAGGGAGGCCAGCCCGTCCTCGATGAGGCCGAGGACGTAGGCCCGGGTATGGGGGAAGTCGAGCTCCGGGAGCTGGCGCTTGAGGGCGAGGAAGGCCTGCTCCGAGGCCGCCAGCACCTCCCGCAGGGTGGCTTTATCGGTCGGATCCAGCCGGGCCAGCTCGGCCTGGCAGAGCTGCAGGCCCGGAATCCGGGCGAAGGCCCGCTCGATGCGGGCTCGGTCGGCCTGGAGGTAGCCATCCTGGTAGAGGGCGAAGGGGAGGTTCCGCCGGCCATGGACCAGGCAGCGCTGGTGCAGGGTGTCGGGGCTGGCCAGGGCCTCGGGAAGGCCCTCTTCGCCATCGCTGACCAGGACCTTCGGCGGTTTCGGGAAGCGCTGGCGGAGGCGCTCCGCAACCGCCCCCCCGGGAATCCCCGACACTGTAGTCGAGCACCTCCAGGGGGCCGGGGGGGTGCGGCTCCCCACCACGAGGCGGAGATCGGCGCTCCCGGCCTGGTGGCCCCGCGCCTGGAGCTTCAGCTGGGTCCCATCGGCCTGCTGGTAGGCCGCCGGCGTGGGCCCGGGCCGGTGGGTGCAGTCCGGGACGGGGTCCAGGGTGGCGGCGAACCCCTGGAAGCGCCGGTGCACGGGGGCGTGGCTGGGGGCCCGCCCGTCGGGGGCGAGGCCTGCGACGGCCTTCTGGCTCTGGCGGAACGACGGAATCACCGCCAGCCGGTAGCCCGGCACCAGGGTCTCCGCACACCAGCGGACGCGTGCCGGCACTTCCATCGCCTCCTTGAGGGGGTAGACCGTCTGCCGGGCCACCCGATCCCAGAGCTTCCCCAGGGCGAACTGCACCGGGCCGAAGGGCAGTTCCCACTGCCGGGGCGGGGTCCCCATGTTCCGGAACCGGCCGGGGCAGCGGGTCACCAGCGCCATCCGGCTGCGGGCCTCAATGGCCTGGAGGACCGCCGTGAAGAGAGTGGTCATGGCCAGTCCCTGGAACCGCCAGAAGGCCAAGGTCAGGGCTTGAAACAGGGGGGTCCCTCGGGTATCGTCCCCTCGCGGACCAGGTGGATCTGGAGGGTTCGCGGGTTCTCGATGGGGGCATCTCCTTCTGCGCCGGAAGGGTGTGCCCCCTATTTCGAGACAACCCCCAATATTGACCGCTGTCGGCTGCTTTGCCTGCGACCGCATGATGGGGCCCGAAGTTGCCCGGGTCCCGTCCGAGAGCAAGCCCCGATCCGAAAGAAGACCCGAGAGATGAATCCGCAGGGCATTCGGCGTCATCGGAATTTCGGCTCGGGGCAAAGGCAGGGATGATCGTGCGCCGGTCCCCTACGCGGCCGTGTTCCGGGCCAGCTTATGTACGATCAACTGGTTCAAAGACAACCCTTCCGCCTTCGCTTCCAGTACGAGGCTCCGGTGAAGGTCGGGCGGCATCCGGAGAGCGTACCGCCCGCTCAATCGCCCTTTGTCAATGGGGTCAGGGATGGGAATTCCACTTGCCTTGGCCGATGCGAGCCAAGCGTCGGCAGCCTGCTTTACGTTCTTGATCGCGGCCGTCTCTGACTTTCCCCAGGCCGAGCAGCCGCGAAGTTCGGGAACGACGGCGATGTAGCCCGCGTCCTCCTCGCTGTAGCGCACGAGAATCCGATATGGGAATGGGCGTCGAGACTTCATGGCTTCATCCCTCAAGTCATGTGGACCAGGACTCCGATCGGCTCCATCCAAAGGTAGTTGCTTGCCGCTACGGCAGTAGCCGGTGGACCTCGATCAGCTTCACCAGTTGCCGCACCTGGTACGGGATGGCCTGCCGTCACCGGGGAGGAGTATCAGATGCTCCGCTCGCCCCGGCGGACAGCCGCTGCTCGGCGACCTTGGCGACCGCAGCCCTGAGGTCAGGATGGCTGTCCAGCAGGCGGCGGAAGTCCGCGACCTGGAGGGCCAGGAGGTCGCACTCGCTGACGGTGGTCACGGTGGCCGTGCGAACCGTGTCGTACAGCAACCCGATCTCACCGAAATACTGGCCGCGGCCCATGCGGCGCGGATGCGGCTGCACATCCACCTCCAGCTCGCCCGCCATGATGAAGAACATGGCGTCGGCCGGCTCCCCGCGACGGACCACGGCATAATTGGCCGGAACCACCTGCCGCTTGAGCAGCCGGGCGATCTCGGCGATGCGGGCGGCATCCAGCCCGGCGAACAGCGGCACCTTGGCCACCGTCTGCCAGGTGACGACGAAGTCGCGCTTGCGAAGCTCCGCGGCGAAGCCGGTGGCCAGAATGCCCGCCGGGACCGCGAACATGGCGATGCCGATGACCATGACGAAGCCGCCGAATATCCTGCCCAGCACCGTCATCGGCACCACGTCGCCGTAGCCGATAGTGGACATCGTCACGATCGTCCACCACATGGCCTGGGGGATGCTGCCGAACGCCATGGGCTGGGCATTCCGCTCCAGGACGAACATGACGCTCGATTCCAGCACCAGCAGGACCAGCATGACCATCAAGCTGATAAGGAGCGGGCGCCTCTCGTGGCGGAGCACCGCCACGAAGAGGGACAGGCCCGGGGCGTCCCGGGCGATCTTCAACAGCCGAAGCAGACGCAGGAGCTGCAGCGCGTCGGGATGGATCGGCAGGAGCAGGTTGACGTAGAAGGGCAGGATGGCGAGGAGATCAATCACGCCCAAGGCGGACACGGCGTACTTGAGGCGCGCCCGCGACGCGGTCGCTCCCTGGCCCAGGTGGCCGTCGGGCGCGGTCCAGAGGCGGAGCGTATACTCGACGCTGAAGACCCCGACGGCGATGATCTCGATGGCGATGAACAGGACCCGATAGCGCTCGGCCACGGACTCCACCGTCTCCAGGACCACCACGGCGACGCTCGCCACAATGGCCGCGAGCAGCAGGACCTTCACCGCGGTCCTGGCCATCGAGCCCTCATCCGCGGCTTCGAACAGCTTGGCGACCTGCGCTCGCCACCCCTGGGTCATGGCCGTTGCCTCATCCGGCACCTCAACTCAAATATTTCACCGCAAAGCGCGCAAAGGTCGCAAAGATCCATCAGGTTTCAACCCAGACATTTCACCCCAGTCTCCATGACGGACCACAGCCACCACGGCGAATGAGAACCCTCCCCCTCCCCAGCCCTCCCCCCACCGTGGGGGAGGGAAAGGTGGGGGGGATTTTCGTAGCAAAGGGCGCAAAGGTTCATTAGGTTTCAACCCAAATATTTCACTACCAATCCCCGCAATATCGATTCTGGACTTGGCGTTCTTGGCGCACCAACTGCAATGCCGTTGGTACCGGCGGTTGATAATTTCGGATCGGGGTCTCGCCGGTCACGACGCCGGGGGTCCTGTCGCCCGCACGAAGGACCCCAGGATCTCCTGGTCGGCGGCATCCACCGAGGTGAGCCCGATCCGGACGGTCCCTCCGCCGGCCTCTTCGCCCGCGCTCACCACCATGCCGTACAGGTCGGCCGACTCTTGCGCCAGCGCCGGATAGCGCAGGCGGAGGCGGACATTCGTCATGGGCGGGAGGTCACGCTCCAGGCGCGCCTCGAGCCGCCCCGCGCCGAGGCGGACCACTTCTCCGTCGATCGCCTCCGGCCGGACGGATTTCCCCTCGATGACCCAGCATCGCAGGGGCAGGGTCACGGCGACGTCGGGGCCGGTATCGCTGGCCCCTTCGGGAAGCCGGGCGGCGTAGCGACCCGCCAGGGCCCGAAGCTCGTACAGGGACAGCGGCTCGCGGATCCCCTTCACCTCGACCCGCAGGGGCGGCCCGACCTCGGCGATGGCCTGGATCCGCTGGTAGGTGTAGGGGCTCAGGAGGATCTGACCCCCCAGCGTGCACCCCTCCACGCGGGCGGCCAGGTTGACGGCGCTGCCGATCACGCCATATTTGGCCCGTTTCTCGGATCCGATATTTCCCACGACCGCTTCGCCCGTGTTGAGGCCGATCCCCATCTCAAGGCGAGGCAGCTTCCGCTCGGCGTGGAGGCGGTTGACCTCTTCCATCGCACACTGCATGGCAATGGCGCAGGCGGCCGCGCGCTCGGCGTGGTCCGGATGCGACAGCGGGGCCCCGAAGATGGCAAAGATGGCGTCGCCGATGAACTCGTTGATGGTGCCGCCGTACTCGGTAATGATCTCGGTCATCCGGCCGAGATACCCGTTGAGGACCTGCATGACCAGGCCGGGGTCCCCCTCCTCGGCGAAGCGCGTGTATCCCCTGAGGTCCGACATCAGGATCGTCACCTCGCGCTTCTCCCCGCCCAGGCTGAGCCCCTCGGGGGACTCGAGCAGGGTTCGGGCGACCTCGGGCGAGACGTACCGGCCGAAGGTGTCCCGGATGAAGTCCCGCTGGCGAAGCCCCGCCACCATCGCGTTGAAGGCGCGCGTCAGTTGCCCCACCTCGTCCTTGGACTGGGCGGGGAGCGACTGGGAGAGATCTCCCTCCGCCACCCGCGCCACGCTCCGGGTGAGGGCGCTGACGGGGCCGGTGACCCGGCGGGCCAGAATCCACCCGGCCACGAGCGCCACGACACCGCCGAGGAGGGAGATCCCGAGGACCGTGTGGCGAAGTCCCGCCAGTCGCGCCAGGTACACGTCCACCCGATAGTCCACGTCAAGCACGGCGGGGATCCGGCCGCCCGCGTCCCGGATCGGGGCAAAGGCCGTGATCCAGGTGCCGTGTTCGTTCGTGTACACCCGGGTGTGGGTGGCGATCCCCTCCCGGAACGCCCGCCCCAGCGGCTCCATGAGCTCGGGGACCAGGGCGTAAGCCTCCCCGGGGAGGCCGGGACCCCGGCTTGTCACCATGAACCGCGCCTGGCGCCCCGCGGCGTCAAAGTCAGTGAGGGTGTAGATGGGGGTCTCCACGCGGTTTTCGTCCTGGATCGCCGCCAGGATGGCGCGCAGGCGGCGGTACGCCTCGGATTCCTGGGTCCGCGTGGCCTGGACCTCGGCGTGGAGGGCCGGGTCGATGAGCAGCACCCCGGTGCGCGCGATGTTGAGCAGGAAGACTCCCAGCGTCTCCTCGACCTCCCGCTTCTGCCGCTGGTAGATCAGGAAGCCGACCAGACCGATGCCCAGCAGGGTGACGGCCAGGAACAGCGCCGCTACCCGGACGCTGAGCCGTTGCCACGGACGGAGGGTCTGAATGCTCACTCGCTTGGTCGGTGGTTCCTCAACACCAAGAGCGTTCGGTCGTTGGCGCATGGCGCAAAGGGCATGGCGCATGGCGCAGGATGGCACACCGCTACGCGCTATGCGCTTAGCGCTATGCGTCTTTCAAGCTGCCAGCTCCTTCGTCATTCGAAATTCATCATTGGACATTCGACATTGGACATTCGATCTCGGCCCCCCTCACCCCATCCCTCTCCCCCCTTTGGTGGGGAGAGGGGAGGTGAGGGGGGCCGGTCGGAGCACCCGGATGTCCCAGGTGGCCCCTTTGGAATTGATCACGGTGGTGGAGTCCGCGGTGCGAAAATACCGCGCCGCGTTCTTCCAGATCCTCCCGTGGTTCCGATGTCGGACCAGCGAGACAATGATCGCGCCGTCCCGCTCCAGGGCCCGGGCATACCGCACCAGCGTGGACACGGGATGGACGGCGTAGTTGAGTGACTCGCAGAAGACGATGACGGAGAACCGCCCCGGGGGATGCCATGTGTTCAGATCCGCCACGCGAAACCTCGCCGGGGTCCGCATGCGACGCCGCGCCTGCCGGATCGCCTCCGCAGACAGATCGATGCCGAGATAGCGCGTGATGGAGAATGCCGCCAAGAGCTCCGCCAGGCGACCCTGACCACACCCGACGTCCAAGATCGTCGGCGATTTGAAGAGGTAGTGGACGTAGCCGGCGACGACCATGTAATGGGCGAACTCATCCATCGAGTCCAACCATTCCCAGGTCCCGTCCCGATACTGCCGGTCCCAGGTTTCCCGGGGCACGGGCCGCCCGTGGTCCGCCAGGCGGCCCAGGCTACTGCGCATCCGCCCTCCCCTTCAAGGAAAGGCAATCTGGCAATCGGGCAATCGGGCAATCCGGGGTTCGGCGTTTCCTGATTGCCAGATTGCCCAGTTGCCAACAAGGAAAGGCAATCTGGCGATCTGGCAATCGGGCAATCGGGCAATCCGGGGTTCGGCGTTTCCTGATTGCCAGATTGCCCAGTTGCCAACAAGGAAAGGCAATCTGGCGATCTGGCAATCCGGCAATCGGGCGATCTGGCAATCTGGGGTCGGAGTTTCCTGATTGCCAAGTTGCCGGGTTGCCTGATTGCCACCCTTCGATACTAACGGCGCTCGTACTTCTGCAGCAGGGCGGTGGTCTGCTCCAACCGCTTTGCCAGCAAGGTCAACACCTGCATCCCGATGTCCGCGCTGTGGCGCAGCAGGTCCAGGAACACGTTGTTGGATATCTTGAAGGTGACCACCCGCTCCTTGGCCCGCACGGTGGCGGTGCGGCGGCTCTGGGCCAGAACGGCGGTCTCCCCGAAGAGGGTGTTGGAGGTCATGACGGTCAGGCGCCGGCTCTCGCCGCTGGTATCCGTGAGCCAGACCTCCGCCTCGCCCTCCGCGATGATGTACACGCCGTCGGGCGGGTCCCCCTGTTGCACGATGACCTCCCCCGGCTCGAAACTGACGACCTCCGCGGTGTAGGCGATCAGCTTCAGCTTGGCCGTGGGCAGGCCGGCAAACAGCGGGATGTTTCGCAACGTCTCGACGTCTCGCTCCAGCGATTGCATTCTCGGCATCCCCCTTAGCCCAGACTATTCACCAATTCTCTGAGACACCCTCACCCGCCCCCTCTCCCATCCAGGGAGAGGGGGCAGAAATGAGTGTCACCGTATTTTTGCTCGGCAGTACTTAGCCCGGATAATTCACGAACGGGGCCGTGAATTTTCCCGATCAAATCACCGATGACCGTTTTCGCCGCCTCGACCAAATCCTCCCATCCCCCCTTTGTCAAAGGGGGGCGAGGGGGGATTTGTGTCACGACGAAGCCAATTTCCAATGACCAATGGAAGAGCGGCTTGGTCATTGGACATTGGGATTTGGTCATTCCCCGGATTATTCGCGAGCGAGTTCGCGAATGATCCGGGTTAGGCGGCGGCCCTGGCCAGGAGCCGGCGGAACGCGCCGTCCCGGCCCGCCAGCTCCTCGTAGGTGCCGAACTCCATCACCTTGCCCGATTCGAGCACCACCACACGGTCGTAGAGGCGCGCCAGCTCCGGCTCCTTGACCACCGCGATGATGGTGCGCCCCTTCATGGCCTGGATGATCCGCTGGTGCATGGCGGCGCGCTTGTCCGACTCCAGGGCACTGAAGGGGTCGTCCAGGATGAGGATGTGGGGACGCTTAAGCAGCGCCCGGGCGAGCACCACCTTGTGGCGCTGGGCCGGGGACAGGCGGCTCCCGGCGAGGCCGACGGGATAGTCGAGGCCCGCCTCCATGACCACTTCCCGCAGGCCGTGGGTCGCGATCACCTCCTCCACGATGGCGTGGACCCGCTTCACGGCCAGGCTGCTGGTGGAGAAGGCCCGGCCGAAGAGGAGATTCTCCAGGAGGGTACGCTCGGCGAAGTAGCGCTCCCGATCGTACGGCACGAAATCCTTCAGGGCCGGCGGCAGGGTGTCGGCGAAGCGGCGGCGAGCCGCCACGACCTTCGCCATGAAGGCCTCGTCGATCTTCCCCAACCGATGGCGGGCCGGGATGACGCGGAGGGACAGGGCGATCAGCCGCTCCTGATCCGCCGGGGACAAGGCCTCGGGGGGGACCCGCTCCAGCCGGGAGACCAGTTGGGTGTATTCGGGGAGCTCGGCCGCGGTGAGCAGGCTGAAATTCACGAACAGCTCGTGATCGGCCGGGATGTCCTTGAAGATGTCCACCATCTCCCGGGCGGCGTCGGCGCCCAGGGCGAGGAGCAGGCCCTGCAGTCCCACCTCGGCGATGACGCTGCGGAAGTGGTCGTGCCCCGCCAGCCGGTCCAATCCGAGCTCCGGGGCCGCACTCTGGCCGAACAGGATGTTCTCCCCGATGGAGGCGTAGGAGGCGAAGCGATCGCGGTCGAAGAACTCCACCATCGCCTCTCCGCGCTCCTGCCGGAACCGCTCCATGACCAGGCGCCGGGCTACCAGGAGCCGCTCGGCGATCTCGGGCTTCCTGGCGGGATCGATGGCGGCGCGCAGGCCGAAGGCGTAGAGGTCATCCTCCAGCCCCACCACGCGGGCGGTCTCGAGCGCGGCGGCGAGCAGGCCGGCCGGGTCCCTGGCGCCCACCAGGGAGAGGTCCAGCCACTCCTCCGGCTCGGCCGGCTCTCCCGCGCGCGACCTGCCATCCCCTTCCCGACCCGCGGCCGCGACCGGTCGGTGGCGGAGCCCGTAGACCAGGTTCTCGAAGACGGTCCCCGTGAACAGCCGCACCTCGCTCCCCACGTAGCCGATCTGACGGCCCGCGATGGCGGCGGGCAACTGGGCCAGCTCCATGCTGTCCAGCAGGACCGTGCCCGTATACCCATAGAGCTTGGCCAGGACCAGCGTCAGGGTGCTTTTGCCGCTGCCCGCCCCCCCGACGACGGCGATGTGCTGGTGCGGCGGCGTCGAGAGCCGGAGCTGGTCCAGCACCGGAGCGGTCCCGTCCAGGATCACGCTGGCCCCCCGCACATCATAGGCCCCGGCGAGCTGGGGCACGGGGTCCGGGAAACGCTCCTCCAGGGGGAACTCGGGCCGGAGGCCGGGCGGATCGAAGCTCACGATGATCTGCTCGTACTTGACCCGGGCGTTGTCCCGCTGCTGGATGTAGTTGATGAGCTCCCGCCACGGCTCGTTCAGTTGCCGGTAGGCCTCCAGGAAGGCCACCAGGCCGCCCAGGTCGAAGGTGCCGGGCCGCGTGATGATGAGCCAGCCGCCCAGCAGGAGCAGGAGGAAGATGCCCAGCTTTTCCAGGAAGTTGTTGATCCACTTGACCAGGTACTTGAGATTGTAGATGCGCATCCGCACGCGGAAGATCTTCCGGAGCTGGCCCCGGAACCCGGTCGCCTCGTACGCCACGGTGTCGTTGGCGTAGATCTCCTGGATGCCGCCCACCGACTCCTGGATGCGGTCGGACAGCCCGCGGACCAGCCGGACGCGGTCGCGCGACAGCCGGATGACCCTCCGCTGGATCTTCCGGACCAGCCAGACCTGGAGCGGGAAGAGCGCCATCCCCGCCAAGGCCATCCAGGGGTTCTGCCACAGCATGAAGCCGATGGAGCCGAGCAGCATCACCCCGTGGAACAGCGGCACCGACATGGCCTCGCCGAAGAACTGGCCCAGGTCTTCGGCCTCGCCGAGGATCATGGCCACGAGCTGGCCCACCTGGGTGTTGCGCACGTGGGGCAGGGGGAAGCGCAGGATCCGCTGATACAGGTCACTCCGCAGATCCCGCAGCATGGTCTCCGAGATGAACCCCTCCAGGTTCTGCTTCACGTACTTCAGGGCCCCGGTGGCCAGGACCGCGCCCAGGTAGAACATGCAGAGCCACAGCACGGCCTCCAGTTGCCGCTGGCCGATGGTGTTGATGATCCGCTTCGTCAGGCCGAGCATATAGGGGTTCAGAAAGCCCAGGCCAAAGATGGCGGCCATGAGGAACACCTGGGGCCGGAGGCTCCGCCGCAGGATGTAACGATACAGGTTGGTTTCCATGAACCTCCCTCGCAGGGGTGCCGCGCATCACGCGTAGGGGTCCGCCGCGTCGCGCAGGCCGTCACCCATGAAGTTGAACGCCAGCACGGTCAGGACGACCATGGCCACGGGGAACATCAGCCAGGGGTACAGGGCGACCGCGTTCATGTTCTGGGCTTCGGAGAGCAGGACCCCCCAACTGGTGATAGGCGGTCGGAGGCCCAGCCCCAGAAAGCTCAACGCGGTCTCCCCCAGGATCATGCGGGGGATGCTGAGCGTCGCCGAGACAATGAGGTGGCTGGTGAAGGCAGGCAGGAGATGCCGGCGGATGACATAGGCCGGGGAGCCGCCCATCAGCGCGGCCGCCAAGGCGAAGTCCTCCTCCCGGACGGCCAGGAGCTTGCCCCGCACGCTGCGCGCCAGGCCGGTCCATTCGATGAGGCCCAGGATGATGGTGATGCCCATATAGACCAGGATGGGGTCCACGCGGGGCGGGATGGCGGCCGAGAGCGCCATCCAGAGCGGCAGCTCCGGGAACGACCGGATCACCTCGATCAGCCGTTGGATGGCGATGTCGATCTTGCCGCCGTAGTAGCCCGACAGCCCGCCCAGTATCAGGGCCAGGACGAAGCTCACCGTGATGCCGACCAGCCCGACGGTGAGGGACACCCGCGCCGCGGAAATGAGCCGCGAGAGCATGTCCCGCCCGAGGCGGTCGGTGCCCAGGAGGAACAGGGTGCCGCCCTCCTCGACCCCGAACAGGTGCAGATCGGAGCGCCACAGGCCCCACACCCAGTAGGGCTCCCCCCGCACCAAAAGCCGCACCCGGTACCGGCGCGAGCGATCCTCCCCATACTCGCGCTTGAGGTTCTCCATGTTGATCGTCATGGTGTGGCCGTACACGAACGGCCCGACGAACCTCCCCTCGTGGAAGACGTGGACCGGCTGGGGAGGAAAGTAGACGAAGTCCGGATGCAGCATGCGCAGATTGTAAGGCGAAAGAAACTCGACGAAGGGGATCGTGGCATATCCCGCCAGGAGAAACCAGAGCGAGACCATGGCCAGCCGGTGCTTCCGAAACCGCCACCAGATGAGTTGCCACTGCGAGGCGGCATAGAAGCGCTGCTGCGCGGGCGTCAGGCCGCCCTCGTCCGCCAGGGGGGATATCACGGCAGGCCGGGGCACGGCTAGCGGGTCCTCCCTCCCCCTTGCCGGATCCGCGGGTCCAGGGCCGCCAGGGCCAGGTCCGAGAGCAAGACCCCGAGCACGCTCAGGACCGCCAACAGCATGAGGAACGAGCCAGCCAGGTACATGTCCTGTGTCCGGAGCGCCCGGAGCAGCATGGGCCCGGTGGTGGGCAGCGACAGCACGATGGAGACGATGACGGATCCCGAGATGACCTCCGGCAGCAGGTTGCCGATGTCGCTGATGAACGGGTTCAGGGCGATGCGCAGCGGGTACTTGAGGAGCAGCCGGCCGGGGGGCAGTCCCTTGGCCCGAGCGGTCACGACGTACGGTTTCTTGAGCTCGTCCAGCAGATTGGCCCGGAGCCGGCGGATCATGGTGGCGGTCCCGGACGTGCCGATCACCACCACCGGAATCAACAGGTGCTGCAGCAGATCCACGACCTTGGCCCAGCCCCAGGGCGCGCTCTCCATGCCCAGCGAGAAGAGCCCGCCGGCGCTCACCCCGAACCAGGTGAAGAACACGAACATGACGATGAGCGCCAGCAGGAAGTTGGGCGTGGCCAGCCCCAGGAAGCCGAGGAAGGTGAGGCCGTGGTCCGCCCAGCTGTACTTGTGGGTGGCGGAGTAGACCCCGATGGGGAAGGCCACGACCCACGTGAAGAGAATGGCTCCCGCGGAGACGACAAAGGTCAGGGCCAGGCGCTCGCCAATGATGGCGGACACCGGCCGGTCGTACTCGAAGGAGTAGCCGAGGTCGCCCCGGAACAGCCCTGTCAGCCACCGCCAGTACTGCACCAGGACGGGCTGGTCCAGGCCGTATTGCTTTCGGAGGAACTCGACCTTCTGAAGGTCCGCGGTCTCGCCGGACGCCCTGAGCTCGCCGATGAGGGTCTCCAGATAGTTCCCCGGCGGCAGGTTGATGATCACGAAGGTCAGAAGCGACATCAGCAGGAGCGTCGGGATCATCAGCAGCAGCCGGTGCACCACATACGTCAGCATGGTCCGCGTCCTTTGCGTGAGGGAAGAGGTCCCTGTGCCGGCGCCGCTCCGCGCTGGCAATCAGGCAATCGGGCAATCTGGCAATCTGGCAATCTGGCAATCCGGGGCTTAGAGTTTCCCAATTGCCTAGTTGCCCAGTTGCCTGGTTGCCTCGAATTGGGGCTAGCGGCGGCCGCCCTCCCAGTAGAAGGTGTCCGGGGAGAGGTAGCCAAAGTGCGCTCCGGGGTCCCAGGCGTAGATCGCCTTCTCCGGGATCCCGCGCAAACCCTCGGCCACGATCACCGGCTGGGGGGTGTCCCCGAGGATCCCGATGGTGAAGACCTCCTCGGCATTGATGTCCAGCATCTCCCCCCAGATTCGCGCCCGCTCGCTCCGCGTGGTCGCCACCAGCCAGCGCTGGTAGAGCGCCACCAGGCGCCGAGCGGCCGGCAACGCGGGCGCCTGCCCCCGCTGCCCTTTGGATTCGAAGTAGAGTCCCCACTGGCTCCACTGCGGGTGCTCCTCCGCCACAGGGGCCAGCCAGGTCGGCGGCATGTCGGGGGTGGGCAACCCGAACTCGCCACCGCCGACCCCCACGCTCATCACCGCCTCTCCGGAGAAGATGCGCCGCCGCAGGATCTCGCGCTGGCTCGGCCGGGTGAGAAGTTCCACGCCGATCTCCGCCCAGGTGTCCCCCACCAGCTCCAGCACGTCACTCTGCTCCGTCGATTCCCCGGCCGTCTCGACGATGATGTCCAGCCGTTTCCCGTCGGGCCGGAGCCGAAAGCCCTTGGCATCGCGCTTCGTGAGCCCCAACTCGTCCAGCAGCCGGTTGGCCTCCGCCAGGTCGAAATGGGCGTAGGCCATCCGGTGACCCCGCTGGGGCAGCCTGGCCCCCTCGAGGACGGTGTTCTGACCGAGGACCCCGAAGCCGAAGAACAGGATCTTGTTGATCCCATCCCGGTTGATGGCCAGGGAGAGCGCCCGGCGGAAGTGCACGTCCTGCAGGAGCGTCCGCATGACGGGATCGCTGGTCGTGAGGTTCGGATACAGGACCACGGCGCCCGTCGTGGCCGTGGACCAGAGGCGCACGCGGTAGCCGCCGAGCCGCTCGTTCTTCTTCAGGAAGGGGTACTGGTCAAAGCTGAGATACCGCGCCTGGAGGTCCACCTCTCCCGTGGAGGCCTTCACGGGAATGACGGCCTTGTCCACCAGGATGAACTTGACGCGGTCGATGTACGGGAGCTGCCGGCCCCGCCGGTCCACCCGGTGGAAATACGGATTGCGCTCCGCGGTGAACACCGTGGCCGGCGGCGAGACGGTGGGCCGCCACGGCTGCAGGGTCGGCAGGTTCGGGTTGTCCATCACGTACATGTTATCCCGCGCGTTGTGGAGGGCGGCCCAGCTCCGGCGACGCTCGGCCTTGGCCAATTGCGCCAGCCGCTTCGGATCGGTAAAGTCCGCGTGGAACTGCTTGAGGTAGTGGGCAGGCCGGTACAGCACCACCGGAGAGGCGCTGGCCTGATCCAGGAGGAACAGGTTGTTCGGCTTGGACCAGCCGAACCGCACGGTCCAGGCATCGGGGAACTCCACCTGGGGAAGCTCGCCGTCCACTTTGAGGATCGGGGGGGGCCCTCCGGGGGAGAGCTCGGGGTTGTTGGCCACGTGCTCCCACCAGTAGGCGAAGTCGGCGCTGGTGAACGGGGCGCCATCCGACCAGCGGTGGCCCCGCCGCAGGTGGAAGGTGAAGATTCGGCCTTCCTTCACCTCGACCCGCTCCGCGATGTCCGGGACGATCTCGTAGTTCCGGTTGAACCGGACCAGGCGGACGTAGCCGTAGACGAAGGCCAGCTTCAGGTCCTTGGGGGTCCCGATCAGCGTTCGCGCCTCCCCGCCGTAGGCCGCCTTCGGGTCCGTCTCCAGTACCAGGGGCCGCTCGGGAAGCCGGCGGGGCAGCGGCGGCAACGTCCCGGCCGCCACCTGGGCCGCCAAAAACGGCGGCTCCTCGACGGCCGCTGCCCCCGCCGGCGGCCACGCCCAAACGCTCAGGCCGAGCAGGAGTCCGGGTATCCAGCGTCTCATAGGGCAGCGTCTCATGGGCCACTCCATGGAGCGGGCTGGCCGCTCCCGGGCAACGGGCTGAGTCGGATCTCGTCCACCCGGTGGCAGCGGGCGAGATGATCCGCCCCGACCGCCACCAGGTCCGGCGTCTCGATCCGGCAGCGCTCCACGGCGTAGCGGCACCGCGGCGCGAAGGCGCATCCGTGCGCCGCGGGCTCCTCGACCTGCCCGTTGCCCGAGCGCGCCGCCTGCCCGGACCGGAGCCGCGGGTCGGGCGACAGGACCGCGGCCAGCAGGGTCTCGGTGTAGGGGTGCCTGGGATGGGTGAAGAGCTGCCGCTTGGGCGCCATCTCGACGATGCGCCCGGCATACATCACCGCGATCCGATCGGCGACGTAGTCCACCACGGCGAGGTTGTGGGAGATGAAGAGGTAGGTCAGGCCCAGCTCGGCCTGCAGGTCCTTGAGCAGGTTCAGCACCTGCGACTGGACGGAGACATCCAGGGCCGAGACCGGCTCGTCGCACACCACCAGGTCGGGGTGAAGGGCCAAGGCCCGGGCGATGCCGATGCGCTGGCGCTGGCCGCCCGAGAAGGAATGGGGGTACCGGCGGAGGTGCTGGACGTTCAGGCCGACCATGGCCACGAGCTCCTTGACCCGCTCGTTGATCTCCGCGGGCGTGCCGTAGCCGTGCAGGGTCAAGGGCTCGCCGATGATCTCCCGGACGGTCAGGCGCGGGCTGAGGGAGGAATGGGGATCCTGGAAGATCAGTTGGATGCGCCGGCGGAGCGCCCGTAACGCCTTGCCCTCCAGCTCATCCACGCGCACCATGGTGTCGTCGGCCTTGAACAGGATCTCCCCGCGCGTCGGCTGGAAGACCCGCAGGATCAGGCGCGCGGTCGTGCTCTTCCCGCAGCCGCTCTCGCCCACCAGCCCCACGGTCTCGCCGCGGCGCACGGTCAGGCTGACGCCCTCCACCGCCGCCACCACGCCCACCTGACGGCGGGCGAACCCCAGGAGCGCCGGTTGGTAGAGGGGGAAGTGCTTCGTGACATCCCGAAGGATGAGGAGCGGTTGAGGTTCCGGCACGCGCTCAGGCCCTCCCGGTGGTGGGCGCCGGCCGCGGCCCGGAGCCACGCTTATAACACGCCACCAGGTGCTCGGCGGTGATGGGCGTGATCGCGGGCATGGCCCGGCCGCACAGCTCCGCCTCCCCCTCCGGGCAGCGGGCCAGGAACGGACAGCCCTGGATGGGGACGTGGGGGTCGGGGACCGTCCCGGGGATCGCCTGGAGCCGTTCGCCGTCCGCCAGACCAAAGTGCGGCGTGCTCTGCAGCAGCGCCTGGAGGTATGGATGCTGGGGATCCACATACAGCGCGCTCACGGGGCCGGCCTCCATGACCCTCCCGGCGTACAAGACGACGACGCGATCGGCCACGTAGGCGACCACGCCGGGGTCGTGGGCGATGATCATGAGCGCCATCCCGTACTCGCGCTGCAGGCGCAGGAGCAGGTCGAGGATCTGGATTTGGACGGTCACGTCGAGCGCCGTGGTGGGCTCGTCGGCGATCAGAAGCTGCGGCCGGCACGCCAGGGCCATGGCGATCATGGCCCGCTGGCGCAGGCCCCCGGACAGCTCGAAGGGGTAGGCATCCACCTTGCGCGCAGGATCGGGGAACCCGACCGCCTTCAGGGCGTCCACGGCGGCCGCCCGGGCCTCGGCCCGACTCGCCTTCCGGTGGAGGCGGACCATCTCGGCGATCTGATTCCCGATGGTATGGACGGGGGAGAGGGACGTCATGGGCTCCTGGAAGATCAGGCTGATGGCCCCGCCGCGAATGGCCCGCATGGTCTTCCCGTCCGGGGGCAGGGAGGCCAGATCCAGCGGGGTCCCGCCGTTTGGCGAAAACAGGATGCGTCCGTCCTCGATCCGGGCGTTATCGGGGAGGATCCGCATGATCGACTGGGCCACCACGCTCTTGCCCGCGCCGGACTCCCCCACCAGCGCCACGGTCTGACCGCGCTCGACGCTGAAGGAGACCCCGTCCACGGCCCGCACGACGCCCTCGTCAAGATAGATGTACGTCCGCAGGTCCTCGACCTGGAGGAGGGGCTCAGCCATTGCCGTCTCCTGTACCATCCCCGGTCGCCCGCTGTCAACCCCGATCCAATCCGAACATCTCACCGCAAAGCACGCAAAGATCGCAAAGGTCCATCTGGTGTCAACCGCCCGGTCCCACTTGCTTCTTGTTGCCTTGCCGCGCGTCTCATAGTATTCTCCCCGGGCTGAAGTTTGCCCTTGCTTTTGCCCCGGGGATTCTTGCATAGTTACGGCGCGCCGTGCCGCGCCGCGGAATCGTGGTTCGCCCTGGGCAGGCCCCCGGCCTGACGGAGGCGAAGCGCGTCTTGAGCCGGTGTGGGATGGGATGGAGGGCCGCCGGCCTTGAGATCCCTGAGGCGCGCGGGCTTGGGACAAGGAGGGCAAAGCGATGGTGGCGACGCGGGGGGAACCCAGGCCGGGGGGGAATGGCGGTCCAGATCGTCGCCGGTCCTCCACACTCCAGGGAACCAGCTACCGGGTCTTGATCTACAGCCACGATTCCTTCGGCCTGGGCCATCTCCGCCGGTGTCGCGCCATCGCCCACGCGCTGGTGGAAGGCCACAAGAAGTTGAATGTCCTGATCGTCAGTGGGTCGCCCATCATCGGCCGATTCAGCTTCCCGTCCCGGGTGGACTTCGTCCGGGTGCCGGGCATCATCAAGCTGCGCAGCGGCGACTACACCAGCCTGAACCTGCACATCAACATCGAGGACACCCTGGCGCTCCGGGCGTCCATCATCGAGCACACGGCGCAGGTCTTCGACCCCCACCTGTTTCTCGTGGACAAAGAGCCCCTGGGCCTCCTGGGCGAGGTGCGAAAGACCCTCGGGATCCTGAAGCGGCGCGGCCGGTGCCGCCTGGTGCTGGGACTGCGCGACATCATGGACGAGCCGATGGTCCTGGCCGAGGAGTGGCAGCGCAAGGGCGTCATGCCGGCGCTGGAGCGACTGTTCGATCACATCTGGGTCTACGGCCATCCGGAGATCTACGACCCGGTCACGGCCTACGACTTCCCCGCCCAGGTCGCGGCCAAGACGGTCTTCACCGGCTATCTCCGGCGTGAACCGCAGCCGGAGGCCTACCTGCCGCACGACGTCGCGGAGGCCCTGGCCAAGGACCCCCATCTCTTGGTCACGCCGGGAGGAGGCGGGGACGGCGCCGAGATGGTGGATGCGGCCCTCTCCGCCTACGAGCAGTTCAACGGGCGTATTCCGTGGCCGGCCATCGTGGTCTACGGGCCGTTTTTACCTGCCAACCGGCGCGAGGAGTTTGAACGTCGGGTGGCGAAGTTGCCCCGGGTCACGACGCTGACCTTTCACGAGCACCTCGAGAACTTGATGGAAAAGGTGACGGCCGTGGTGTCCCTCGGCGGCTACAACACGTTCTGCGAGATCCTGTCCCTCAACAAGCGGAGCGTCATCATCCCCCGGGTGAGGCCTCGCGCCGAGCAGCTCCTGCGGGCCGAGGCCGCGCACAAGCAGGGTCTGGTCCAGGTGCTGCCCCCGGACCGGCTGACTCCCGAGACACTGACCGAAGCCATCCTTCGCCTCCCGGACCAGCCCCTGCCAGCCAGCCACCGGATCCCCGGCCTTCTGGACGGGCTGCGCCGCATCAACGCCATGGTGGAACAGTGGCGTCTGGCGTCGCGGGGGCAGGCCGCGATCCCAGGTGTCAAATAGCCCCCCCACCCCCACCCTCCCCCCGGGCGGGGGAGGGAATGGGAGGGGGGATTTACCCGATAGGGGCCAGGGGTGTTAGTCGTCGTCGTCAAGGGCTACCCCCGGGTGTCCGAGACCTTCATCGCGCAGGAGATCGCGGCCCTCGAGCGGCGCGGCGTGCGTCTCACCATCGTATCGCTCCGCCGGCCCACCGATCGGGTCACCCACCCGGTCCACCGAGAGATCCAGGCCCCGGTGCACTATCTCCCGGAGTACCTGGGAGAGGCGCCCCGCCGGGTGGTCGCCGGACACCGGCTTGTCTGCCGGCGGAACGCGAGCCGATACGTGGCCTGTCTGCGCCAATGGTTTCGCGACCTCGTCCGTGATCCGACCCCCAACCGCGTCCGGCGGTTCGGCCAGGCGGGCGTGCTGGCGGCCGAGCTCCCCCCCGACGCCAGGCACCTCCACGCTCATTTCCTGCACACGCCGGCGTCCGTGGCGCGGTATGCCGCGCTCATGACCGGCCTCTCCTACAGCCTCTCGGGACATGCCAAGGACATCTGGACCCGCCCCGCCTGGGAGCTCAGGGAGAAGCTCGGCGGCGCCCGCTTCTGCGTGACCTGCACCGCGGCGAACCGCGACCACCTGATGCAGGTCGCCCCCGGCGCCCGCGTGCACCTCGTCTATCACGGGTTGGACCACGGCTTCTTCGCGCCGCCCCCGTCCTTTGGCTCGGCCCGCGATGGGTCGGATCCGGCCGATCCGGTCCGCCTCCTCTCCGTGGGACGCTTTCAGCCCAAGAAGGGCTTCGATCTGCTCTTGCGGGCCCTGATCCGGGTGCCGGGTCACGTCCTCCTCACGCTGGTGGGCTACGGGCCGCAGGAGCGGAACCTTCGGAGACTGGCGCAGCGTCTGGGTATCGACGGGCGGCTGCGCTGGGCCGGGCAGCTCGACCACCTTGCGGTTCGGACCCTGTACCGGCAGAGTGACCTGTTCGTCCTGGCCCCCCGGATCGCCGACGATGGGGACCGCGACGGGTTGCCGAACGTCGTGGTCGAGGCCCTCTCCCAGGGGTTGCCCGTCGTGGCCACCCGCGTGTCGGCCTTGCCCGAGATCGTCGAAGACGACGTCAATGGCCGACTCGTCCCCCCCGAGGATCCCTCGGCGCTGGCGGCCGCGCTCGCCGACCTCATCACAAATCCCCAAGCCCGCCAGCGCCTGGGCACTGCCGGCATCCGGCGGGTCACCGAGGGGTGGGACCTCGAGGAGGGCGCCACCCGGCTGCTCACGCTCCTTCGCCCAGCGCTGGGCGAGGCCGTCGCCATGCCGTCGGGCCCGGTGGGCGCGGAGCGCCGTGCATGAGCGGGACGCCCAGCCCACCAGGCAGGTCCCCGGGCGCGTGCGGTGGGTCCCGCTCTCCCGCCGCCTTCTACACCCCGCTGAAGCATCCCTTCCAGGCCGAGGCATCCGGCGACCGCCAGATCGGACGGATGCTCATGGACGCGCTCCGGGCGTGGGGCTTCGAACCGGAGCTGGCCAGCCGAATGACCACGTGGCGGCGCGAGTTCGAGCCGGGGGCGGCCGAACGAATGGAGCGCGCGGCCGCGCTGATTGTCGAGACCCTGATCCGACGGTACCGGCGACGGCTTCCGACGCGTCGGCCTCGGTTCTGGATGACCTACCAGAACTACTCCCGGTCCCCGGATCTCCTGGGTCCGTCGGTGGCCACGGCGCTCTGCATCCCGTACATCCTGGTCAACCCGGCCGTCTCGACGGCCAGCCGGCGGACCCCATTCCGGCCGTGGGTGAGCGCCGCACGACTGGCGGTCCGCCGGGCAGACCTGATCTTTGCCATGAGCCCGCGGGACATCCCCGCCCTGGCGCGCCTCCGGGGACCGGCCTTTGCCGACGAGCGGTTGCTCCTCCTGCCGCCCGCGGTGGACCTCGCTCCATTCGAGGCGCCGAGCGCGAGGCGCGCCGCCTGCCGCGCGGAGCTGGGGCGGTATTTTCCCGGATCGGATGGTCCCCTCTGTCTGTGCGTCGCCATGATGCGGCGGGTGGCCAAGCTGGACTCCTACCAGCTCTTGGCGGCCGCCTTCGCCCGCCTCGATCGCCCCTGGCGGCTCCTCGTCGTGGGGGACGGCCCGGCCCGGCCGCAAGTGGAGGCCGCGCTGGCGGGCCTCCCGGCCGAGCGGGTTCGCTTCCTGGGATCCCTGGAGCCGCAGGCGCTCCCGCCGATCTACCTGGGGGCGGATCTTCTTACCTTCCCGGGGATCGGCGAAGAGTACGGGCTCGTGTACCTGGAGGCGGCCGCGGCGGGACTGCCCAGCGTCGCCTGCCGGGGACCCGGTCCGGACTTCATGGTGCCGCCGGACGGGGGGCTTCTCACCGATCCCACCCCCGAGGCCTTTGCCGAGGGGCTGCGAAGGCTCCTGGACCATTCGGAGGAACGCCTGCGGATGGGCGCGGCCGCGCGCCGCTTCGTCACCGCGGAGCGCAGCCGAGAGGTGTTCCGCAGGCGGCTCGGAGACGGCCTCGCCCGCCTCTCGCTCGCATGAAGCCGGATTTTTCACCCCGGAGATCGCAAAGCACGCAGAGAAACCCCCGGTATATCCAACCCTCGAGGGTGAAAATGCGAGAGTGGGTCTGGAAAATTCTGAACAATCGAGTCTCCCGGATTCTCTGAAATACGGTGGCCCTTTGCGACCTTTGCGTACTTTGCTACGAAAATCCCCCCCACCCTTCCCTCCCCCACGGTGGGGGGAGGGCCGGGGTGGGGGAGGGTTTTCATCCGTCGCGGTGCCTGTCACACCGACATGCTGACTGCGGTGAAAAATTTGGGTTGAAACGATTGGGATGAGCCGGTCCATCGCCGTCATCCTGGTGCGCCACGGCCCCACCGCCTGGACGGCCGAGGGGCGTCTCCAGGGACAGAGCGATGTGCCCCTCTCGCCGGAAGGCGAGGCGCAAGTGGCGCGCTGGCGGCTCCCGCCCGACCTGGCGCAGCTTCAGGCGGCGGGGAAGCTCACGTGGGCCGCCAGCCCCCTCCGGCGGGCGGTGGAGACCGCCCGCCGCCTGGGCGCGAGCTCGCTCCAGCTTGAGCCCCGGCTCATGGAGGCGCACCACGGCGAATGGACGGGACTTCGGCGCGAGGAGGTCGAGACGCCGACGCGGGGCACTGGATGGGACTGGCGCCCGCCGGGTGGCGAATCGCCCCGCGAGGTGCTGGCACGGGTCCGGGCCTGGCTTGACGAAGCGGCGGCGGGCAGCGGTCCCGAGACTTGGATCGTCGTGACCCACCATGGGGTCATCCGGACCCTCCTCGCCGCCGCCGTCGGATGGGACCTGCGAACGCCGGCCCCCTTCCGTCTTCTCCCGGAACGCCTGCACCGCCTGCGGCGGCGCGGGGACGGGCACCTGCAGCTCCTGACCCTGAACGAGCCTCTCACGTGACCATGAGGACCCAAGGGATCCCCGCCAGCCGGCGGCGGCGCCGACCCGGCGCAGGCGCCACGACCCGACCGCCCATCCTGTTCTACTGCCAGCATCTCCTCGGGGTGGGCCACGTGCAGCGCGGCGCCGTGCTGGCGCGCGCCCTGGCACAGGCCGGCGAGCGCGTCCTGTTCGTCGCCGGGGGCCTCCCGGTGCCGGGACTCGACCTGGGCGGCGCGGAGGAGGTTTCCCTACCGCCCCTTTCGGCCGCGGACGATGCGGCCAGCGGGCTGGCGCTGCCCGACGGGAGGCCGCCCGATCCGGCCTATCTCGCGGCGCGGCGGGCCCAGGCGCTGGCGTTGCTCCCGCAGTACGACCCGGCCGTCGTCCTGCTGGAGCTGTTCCCCTTCGGCCGGCACGCCTTCTCCTTCGAGCTGGTCCCCCTGCTCCTCGCCCTCGCGGATGACCGGCGGCGGCGCGGTGGGGGCGCGCCTCGCGTCGTGGTCAGCCTGCGAGACATCTTGGTGAGCAAGAAGAACCCGCCCTGGTTCGAGGCCGCCGTCCTGGCGGTCGTCCGGCAGTGGATCGACCGGATTCTCGTCCACGGGAGTCCCGACGTGATCCCGCTTGCCCGGACGTTCGGGCTGGCCGAACGCCTCGCAGACCGGATGGTTTACACAGGGTACCTCGCCTCTCCCCCGCCCCGGGTGCGGGTGGCTCCGCCCGCGGGCGAGGTCGTGGTCTCGGGTGGCGGGGGCCGGGTGGCGGGGGCCCTCTTCCGCACGGCGTTGGCAGCCCGGTCTCTGTGTCCGGCCGCGGCCGCGCTCCCGTGGCGCCTCATCACGGGCCCGTACCTGCCGGAGGAGGTGCGGGTCGACCTGGAGAGGCGATCGGCGGGCCTTGGCGCCGTGGTCCTGGAGCGCTTCCGGGAGGACTTCCCCAGCCTCCTGAGGGGTGCGGCGCTCTCGGTCAGCCAGGCGGGGTACAACACCCTGCTGGACCTTGTGGTGAGTAGGGTCCGCGCCGTGGTGGTGCCGTATGAGGGGAGCGGCGACGAGCAGCTCCTGCGGGCCCGAATCCTGGCGGAGCGCGGGCTCGTCAAGGTGGTCCCCGAGGGGGAACTCTCACCCCCGCGACTTGCCGAGGCCATGCAGGAGGCCCTGGTCACGCCGGGCTTTCCCGCGCCGGGACGGTTCGATCTGAAGGGGGCCAGCCGCTCCGTGGAGATCCTGCAGGCCTTGGTGGACGAGGTGGTGGCCGCCCGGCAGGGCGCCGGACGGACCGCACACCCGCGGGGCCGGCCTCAGTCCGGCCGACGCCGATACACGTAGTAGCCGACGGCGGGTTCGACCTGCCCCGCGGCGTCAACCGGATCCAGCCGCCACGCCGGCTCCAGGGACAGGTCGAGATCGCTGAGCACGATTGCCCCGGGTTTGAGCCATCCGCAAATTCGATCCAGGATCAGCTCGGGAATGACCTCGTCCTCGGGGATGCCGCTCCCGATGTCGATGTGCGCCAGGATCACCTGTCCGGCGAACCGGGTGTGGTTGGCCGGGTCCGCGAGGACCTGGGGGAACTCACCGAGGATCAGGTGATCGGCGGGCGGACGGGATCCGGGATGGGCCCTGTCCAGGCGGTCGAAGCAGAAGATTTTATGGCAGGGGAAGCGCTCCCGGAGATGGGAATACGACCGGCCCGTGCCGAGCCCGAATTCCAGAATGACCCCCGGCTCACCCGCCAGCCACCGGGCGGCAAGATCGATGCAGTCCCGTTGCGCGATCTTCTGCCGGATGTGGAAATCGAGTCGGCTCATGCCCGGGTGTGGTCCTCTGGAGAATAGGGCCCGCCTCAGGCACGTCGGCGCCGATAGACAAAGAACCGATCGCTATGTTGGACCTGCCCCGTCGTGTCCACCGGATCGATTTGCCACGCAGGCACCAGCCTCAAGGCGTGATCGCTCAGCACCAAGGCCCCCGGTTTGAGCCAGTGCTGGATCCGATCCATGATCTGTTCAGGCAACGTCTCATTCTCGAGATTGCCCCGGCCGGTGTCGATGTGCGCCAGCAGCACCCGCTGCGCGAAGCGGGCGTGGATGGCGGGGTCCTGGAGGACATCAGGGATCTCCCCGAGAAACAGATGGCCGGCGGGCGGGCGAGATTGGGGATGGGTGATGTCCACCCGGTCGAAGCAGAAGATCTCCAGGCGCGGGAATCGCTCCCTGAGGTGTGAGTACGACCGCCCCGTGCTGAGGCCGAACTCCACGATGATCCCCTCTTCGCCGTCCAGGAGCTGACTGGCGAGGTTGATGCTGTCACGCTGGGCGATCTTTTGGCGAATGTGAGAGTCCAATCGGCTCATAATTTGTCCGAATTCGGCTCATGACACCCTGAGAGCCGGCGTACTATACTTGATCCACCATCGAATTTCAATGGGTATCCCGCGGCTCTCTGCGCAGCTTTACGGAGAGACACTTCCACTCCTGCACCGGGAGGCACATGAGCGAGAGCTGGAATGATCCTGCCTGGCAGGCCCTGGCGGGCGAACTGGATGCCTGGCTCCACCAGGGACGTCGGATCAGCTTCTGGTGGCGAGACGACGATGCCGGTCGGCCCGACCCAGGCTTCGAGCGTCTCTTGTCCTTGGCCGCCGAGCGGGCCCTTCCCCTGGGTCTGGCGGTCGTGCCCGCCTGGCTGACCCCCGAGGTCGCGGAGGCGATCAAGGGCATGCCCGCTACGGTGGTCGTGCTGCAGCATGGATTCGCCCACGTGAACCACGAGACCGAGGTCCAGCCGGGCGAGCACAAGGTGCGGCCGGCCGAGTGCGGCGCCGCCCGACCCGCCGCGGTGGTCCTGGAGGAGTTGGCGGAGGGTGGCGCCCGCTTGCGGGCAGCCTTCGGCCGCCGCTTCCTGCCGGTCTTTGTGCCCCCATGGAACCGCATCGGATCGGACGTCGTGGCTGGCCTGCCGCGCGTGGGGTACCAGGGGCTGTCCGCCTTCGGGGCCCGGGCGGCGGTCCAGCCGGCGCCCGGCCTGCTCCAGGTCAACTGCCACGCCGACCCGATTCACTGGCGCGGGGGCAAGCGGTTCGCCGGGGCCGGGGTGATGCTGGACCGGCTGCGGGCGCACCTTGCCGCCCGGCGGGAAGGCCGGGCGGATCCCGGCGAGCCCACGGGGATCCTCACCCACCACCGCGACCTGGATCCTGTGTGCTGGAGCTTTCTGGAGGAGCTGCTGGATCGACTCCGGACGCACCCGGCGGTCACATTTCCTCCCCTCGCTTCGCTGTTGGCCCCCCGTCGCCTCCCCTCCGCCTGAGGCCGGAACCCGCCGCCCCATCGGCCCACGGGATCAAGCCCGGTCCGACTCGATCCGCATTGACCCCGACCCAAAAAGAGGCGACAACATCAGCCGTATATTCGCTCGGTGGAATTTCGGGTCGGGGTTGACTTCGCCCCGTTCCAAGAATACCTTTGACCCGCCATGAGATACTTCGGGCACCCGGTGCGCTCCTTCAACATGGAGATCACGAACAAGTGCGTGTTGGCGTGCTCGGAGTGCGACCGAACCGGCAACCTCTGGGTGAAGCAGCACCTTACCGAGCTGCCGGTCGATCTCGTGCAGAAGCTGTTCCCTGCCTCCGCACGGGAGCATCTGGCAGGGATCAAGATCAACCTCTGCGGCGCCTTCGGCGACTGCATCTACCACAGCCGCTTCCACGACATCGTCCGGCATCTCAAGGAAGTCGGCTGCGTCCTGCATGTGGAGACCAACGGCAGCCACCGTTCTCCCGAGTGGTGGGAGAAGACCTGCGACCTGTTGCGGGACGAGGACGAGATCACCTTTTCCGTCGACGGTCTCCAGGACACGAACCATATCTACCGGGTCAACTCCCGGTGGGCGGACATCTACGCCGCGATGAAGGTCTGCGCCCCGCGGGTCCGGGTGCACTGGAAGTTCATCGTCTTCCGCCACAACGAGCACCAGTTGGCGGCGGCCAGGCGCCTGGCGAAAGAGCTGGGGATCCGGGAGATCACCTTCAAGAAGAGCGCCCGCTTCCGCGCGGACGACCCCCTGGCTCCCCAGGCGGACGACTTCATCGGCACTGTGGCCCGCAACCGCCAGAGGATCCGCGCGCTCCTGGCGGAGGGCCTGCCCGAGGAGGCGCTGGACCGGCAGGTGACCATCCAGCCCAAGTGCATGGCCGGTCGAAGCCTGGCCATCACGGCGACGGGACACTTTTTCCCCTGCACCACGTGCGAGGCGTCGGAGGCCGACTCGTGGTTCCACCAGCATCAGGAGCGTTTCAGCCTCCGGGACCGGCCGCTGGAGGAGATCCTGCAGAGCCCGGAATGGAGCGAATTGCAGAAGCTCTGGCAGCGGGCCTCGCAGGCCCCCAAGGTCTGCCTTCGAACCTGCGGCGTGCATCGGGACTTCCAGCAGGCCTACGCGGAAGAATCGAGAAGCGCCCGCCCCCACAAGCCGGAAGACGCCGTTTCAATCCCCCTCTCGGACTAACCTCGATCCGAGAGAATCAACCGCCAAGGCGCCAAGAACGCGATGACTTCCTGGCAACTGGGCAATCCGGCAATCTGGAACCGCTGATTGTCCCGCCATCGGCGGGATTGCCGGGTTGCATATTTGCAACCCTCATTGCAACTCGGGTACCCAGCGCTGGCGCTGGGTGATCACGGCGGCTCACGTTTTTCTTCGGATCGGGGCTGCGGGGACGCCCATTCTGCTCTCGCCCATTTTTTCGGATCGCGGTGAAGACATCCCCTGCCGGGTTCTGAAAGGCATCGCGTGAGCGTCTCATGATGCGGAACCCCACCCGTCCCTGCGCATGAGCCTCACTGCCCTGGCCCTCATCCTTCTCTCCGCCGGATTCCACGCCGCCTGGAATGCCCTGGTCAAGGTCAGCCGGGACAAACAGTCCTTCATGTGGCTCATCCAGTTACCGAGCCTGATTGTGGTCCTCCCCTTTTTCCTGGCCAGCGAGGCGACTCCTATTCCACCCATCGGGTGGGCCATGATCGTGGCCAGCGCCATCATCCACATCTTCTATGCAATGAGCCTGGGAGCCGCCTATTCCGGTGGAGACCTCTCCCTGGTCTATCCGCTGGCGCGCTCTGCCCCAGTATTCGTTCCGATCTGGGCAATTTGGTGGCTGGGTGAGCGCCTACCGATCCTGGGAGTCGCGGGCATCGGCCTCGTGGTCGCGGGCGCCTACACCCTGGGGATCGAGCCGGGACGAACGAGGCGCATCTGGGAACCGCTTCTTGCCTTCCGGCGGCGCGATGTGCAGTGGGCCTGGGTCACGGCCCTGCTTATCTCGCTGTACCACATCACCGACAAGGTAGGGGTCGCGGCCGTTTCTCCCCTGCGCTTCCAGTACCTGATGGCCCTGACCCGCCTTATCGCTTACTCCATCCCCGTCGTCCCGTGGAAGGGCTGGCAGCTTGTAGAAGAGGCACGGATCGGTTGGCGCTCGATCATCGCCGTCAGCCTCTTGCAGTTCCTCGCATACCAGCTCGTCCTTGTCGCCATGACCATGGCGCCCGTGAGCTACGTCGCGGCGGTTCGGCAGGTGAGCGTCCTCCTGGCCGTCTACACCGGCAGTGTGATGCTGCGGGAAGGGCACCTGGCGTTGCGGCTGACGGCTGCCGCCGCTATTACTCTGGGCGTGATCCTCATCGGCTGGAAAGGCTGAGGTAACTCCCGCCCCACCCGCTCCCGGGGGCTCGGGCGCGAACGCTCCTTCGAACATCTGCCGGCGCTCACATTGACAATCTCCCAGTCTCCCTGCTATAGCTCGGCCGTCATGGAGGCGCTGGGGCACCTTTCAGTTGCCAGATACAGCCATGGGCCATTCCTCCCGGCGGAGTCCCACTCAGGCCGGGCGGTGGTTGGTGGATGCCAGGATTCCAATTGACGCTACGCCAACTGGGGCGCCGGCAATGAGCCAATCGACGGAGCTGATCCTAATAGAACCCGACCTCCTCCGGGAGTTTACCGAAAGGGTCTTTGAACGTCTCGGAGTCCCTCCGGCGGATGCCCGGCTCGCCGCCGACGTCTTGATCGAGGCTGACCTTCGGGGCTTCGACTGTCATGGCCTGTCCCGACTGTATCCCTGTTATCTAAGGCTCAAGAAAGGCCTGATCGCGACCACGCCAAGCATCGAGGTCGAGTGGCTGACGCCAACCACGGGTCACTGCGATGGGGGGAACGGGCTTGGGATGGTGGTGGGCTGGCATGCGATGAAGGCGTGCATCACACGGGCCAGGGAATTCGGATCAGCCTTCCTCACCGTCAGCCGGAGCAATCACTTCGGGATTGCGGGTTACTATTCATCCATGCCCCTCGAATTCGACATGATTGGCATCGCCATGAGCAACGCCTCCCCGCGCGTGGTTCCAACCGGAGGCACGACGGGGATTCTGGGAACAAACCCGATCAGCGTGGCGGTTCCCGGCCAGAAGGGCGGGGGCGCCCCTTTCATCCTGGACATGTCTACCAGCGCTGTTTCGAGCGGGAAGATTGACGTCCAGCTCCGGAAGGGAAAGGAGGTCCCCGATGGATGGGTCTATCCCTCGGTGAAGCCCTTCCTGGATTCGGAAGGGGTTGTCCCCATGTCGGTCCTGCAATATCCCCTGGGCGGACCCATGATCACCGGCGGCCACAAAGGCTACGGTCTGGCCCTGATGGTAGATATTCTCTGCGGGGTACTGTCCGGAGCCAACTACGGCAGCAAGCTTTCCGCCTCCAAGAGGCCCGACGCCGAGGCAAACATCGGGCATTTCTTTGGGGCCCTGCAGGTCCAGGGATTCCGCTTACCGGAGAAGGTCTACGAGGACCTCACGGCCCTGGTCCAGGACATGAAATCCTCCCCGCCTGAACCCGGGGTGGATGGCGTCCTCATTGCCGGCGAGCCGGAGATGCTGAAGAAGAAATGGAACCAGCGGCACGGTGTGCCGGTGCTGCCCGCGGTCCTGTCGCACCTGCGCCAGATTTCTTCCGAACTACAAATCCCCCTTGCCGTCTGATCTGCCGTTTCGTTGGTGGATCAGACCTCCCTCTCCTCCTCCGCCACCTCCAGTTGCCGCTCACGGATCTCCGACCAGACCCCCCGCACGATGGAGAGGAAGGCGAGGGCCATGAACGCCGCAGTGATCGGCCGGGTGAAGAAGATGAGGAAAGACCCCTGGGAGATGAGCAAGGCCTGCTGGAATGACGCCTCCAGCATCTGGGCCAGCACGGTGGCGAGCACCATGGGAGCCATGGGGAACCCCAACTTGCGCATCAGGTAGCCCACGACCCCGAAGCCCAGGGCCACCCAGACGTCGAACAGCAGGTAGCGCACGCTGTAGGCCCCGACGACGGAGAAGACGAGGATCAGCGGCCCCAGCACGGGGAAGGGCAACAGGGCGATACGGGCCCACAGCCCGACCAGGGGGAGATTTAGCACCAGCAGGATGACGTTGCCGATGTACATGCTGGCGATGACCGCCCAGACGAACTGGGGGTTCTGCTGGAAGAGCATCGGGCCCGGCTGGAGGCCGTACATCATGAGGCCCCCCAGGAGGACGGCCATGGCGGGGCCCGTAGGGAGGCCGAAGGCGAACAGGGGGACGAAGGCACCGCTGACCGTGGCGTTGTTCGCCCCCTCTGGAGCGGCCACCCCTTGGATGGCCCCCTTCCCGAACCGCTCCGGGTATCTGGACACGCGCTTCTCCACGTCGTAGGCCACGAAGACGGTAACGGAGGGCGAGCAGCCGGGCAGGAGACCCAAGAAGAATCCGATGCCCGAAGAGCGCAGCATCGCACCCCAGCACTGCCGGATGTCGGCCCAACTCGGCATCCATTCGAGCTTCCTGTACTCGTAGATGTAGGCCAGCGCCTGCTCGACGTTCACCAGCACCTCGCCGATCGCGAACAGTCCGATAATCACGCTGATGAAGCTCACGCCGGCGATCAGCTCCTCCGAGCCGAAGGTCAGGCGGACGTCGCCGGTCAGCGGATCCTGCCCGATCGTGGCGGCGAGGAGCCCGAGCCCGGTCGCCACGAGGCCCTTCAGGAGGGCCCGCTGGGACAGGCCGATCACCAGGCTCAGGCCCATGAACATTAGAGCGAAGTATTCGGGCGGCCCAAAGGCCAGAGCCACGGTGGCCAGCGCCGGCGCGAAGAAGGTCAGCCCGATCAAGCTGAGCGTGCCGGCTACGAAAGACGAGATGGCCGCGATTCCCAGGGCCGGCCCCGCCCGCCCCTGCTTCGCCAGCTCGTAGCCGTCCAGGGCGGTGGGAACGGAGGCCGACTCCCCGGGGATGTTCACGACGATGGCCGTGGTGGAGCCTCCGTACATGCCCCCGTAGTAGATGGCGGACATCATGATGATCGCCGGGATGGGCGGCAGCACCGTGGTGAGCGGCAGCAGGATGGCGATGCCGGAGGTCGGCCCGATGCCGGGGAGGACCCCGATCAGGGTCCCCAGGAGGCACCCGACCAAGGCCCAGAAAACATTGAAGGGAGACAGCGCCAGCGAAAATCCCTGCAGCAGATAGTCCCAGGAGAAAAGCACGACAGCCCCCTATCGGCCTAGGGGGCCGGCCGGAAATGAGAGCTGCAGCAGGCGGATGAACACGAGGTAGATGGTCCCACCCGTGGCCAAGCCCAGGAGGCCGGCGGAGATGGGCCTGTAGCCCCCCAGGTACCAGACAAGGAAGCCCACCAGCAGCGAGGTGCCGAGCGGCGAGCCGAGGGGCTCCAGGAAAAGCAGGAAGGCCGCCAGGCTCCCCAAGGTGATCAGCACCCGGAGGGCGCCCGCCCGGTCCGGCCACGCCACGCCTCGGTCCGTGCCGCGGTAGCACCAGGCGCGGAGGGCCAGGGTCCCACCAGCGATCCCGATGGTCCAGCCGAGGATCAACGGCAGTGTCCGGGGATGCATCGCGATGTCTGGAGCGCCCCTGATCTGCAGGGCCGCCAGCACCACGACCAGGCCCAGGAGGGAGAGGAAGATCCCGCTGGCGATATCCCCCGCGCGTTGACTCCTCATCCGCGACCTCCGCACCCTCTCCTGGGCCGGTCCGTTCCTACTTCTTCAGGTCGGCCGCCAGCTCCGTGAAGATGGCGGTCATCTTCTCGATGTACGCTTTGCTCTCCGCGTGGCCCATGGCCACCGGCACGAACCCCTGCTTCTTCATCTCGGCCTGGATCTCCGGGTTCCGGGCGATCTCCAGGAAGGCCGATTCGAGCTTCTGGATGATCGGCTCAGGCGTTCCGGGCGGCACCGCCACACCCCGGTCCGTGGCCAGGACGATGTCCAGGCCCAACTCCTTGAAGGTTGGGACCTGGGGGAAATCGGGGAACCGCTCCTCGGTGGCGAAGGCCAGGACCCGGAGCTTGTCCCTGAACCGGACGAGATCGTCCGAGTTGCCGAAGGTTCCGGCCACGTGGCCGCCCAGGACAGACGTCATCATGGGGGCGGACCCGGGGAACGGCACGTAGGTCAGCTTGACGCCGGCCACCTTCTGGAAGCGGAGCGTCGCCATGTGATGGTTGGAGAACGGCCCAGTGCCGCCCATGGTGAGGGAGCCCGGGTGCTTCTTGGCGTACTCGACGAACTCCTGCAGCGTCATGAAGGGGCTGTTCGCCTGGACCGCCAGGGCCAACGGGGTCCGCTGGAAGATGGCCACCGGGACGATCTGCTCGGTCTTGTACCCCACCTCCTGCTGTAGCGGTTGCAGAATGATGTGTGGGATATTGAACCCCGCGATCAGATACCCGTCCGGCCGGGACCGCGTCAGCTCGCGCCAGCCCAGGGCCCCGCCGCCGCCTACCTTGTAGTCGACAAGGACTTTCTGCTTCAGGATCCTCTCCAGGTGGGGCTGCTGGCGCCTGGCCTCCCGGTCCGATTGGCCTCCTGGAGAGAACACGATGAGATACGTCACGGTGCCGGTGGGGTAATCGGTGGCGGCAGGGGCGGGTATGGCTGTGACGGCCACGAGTGCCGCCAGCGCCACCGCGAATCCTCCGCCCAGAAACGCCCTGCGTCTCCACATAACACACCTCCCGACCCGCGGATGCGGGCCATGACACACCTCGCGCACCTTGCCCACGCTGCCTACCTCATCAGGTGCCACCTCCCTCCTCTACCCTCCGCCGTTGCCCGATCCACACCGGCTAGCCGCGCCGTTGGAGCTCCCGTTCCAGCAGGTGCGTGACCTCCCGGAAGTCGGCCGGCTTTTCGGCGAAGTGATCTCCCAACCGCATCTGTCTGGACCGCTGAAAGAAGTCCCGTGTGGCCAGACTCATAAGCGGTTCCATCCGGATCTCCTCCAGCGTCTCAATCACCTGAACCATCTCGTGGTATCGCCGCTCATACGCCAGCGGATGCGTCCTGATCCAGTTCTCCGCGACCTTCTCGAAGGGGTGGCGCATCATGAAATCCACGATGTCCTTCCAGAGACGGTCTTCGACGCCTGCCCGTTTGGCCGCGGTGAGCATCTCCAGGAGCAGGCATTCCACCCCCTTGGAGAAGACGCTGCGGATCATCTTGACGAGGGACGCATCCCCGATGCGGGGTGAGAAGCACCGAACGTTCACCAGGCCCAGGCGGTTCATCAGGTGGGCGAACTCTTCCGCCTTTTCGCCCGCCACCAGGATGGCCGCCTTCGCGCCCTCTTCCCCCACCGCACTCAGGATCACTCCCTCGATGAACGTCGCCCGGGATGGGGCGATGATCGAGGCGATTTCCTTCTTCACCGATGCCGATGTCGAGTTCATGTCTGCATACGTCTTCTCGCCGGTCAGGTACCTCGTCGCCTGACGGGCCACCTCCACAGCGGCGTGAGACACCACCGTGGACAGGATGATATCGCAGGTGCGGATCAGATCAGGAAGCGGAAGATAGCTCATGCCCGGTTCTGCCTTCCCGTTCGCCACGTCGTAATAGTGCACCTCGGCACCCTTGGCGCTCATCTCTCTCGAGAAGGTCTTGCCAACTTCCCCAAACCCAATAAAGCCAATCCGCGGCGCTTGCATTGAGTACCCTCACGCGATGAGGTACTTCTTCTCGTCCTCTTTCATGGCCGGGACACCCTGCAGCTCGAAGATGTGACTCACGGGGACCATCATCTTCTCGATCGTGTGGATGCCGCCAGCCTTCTGGATCTCCGCCAGCAAAGCCTCCTGCGCCTTGACGGCCGCTCGCATGGGCTGGTTCGCATAGATGAAGAGTTTGACCTTCCCCAACTCCGCCACCGCCCGCAGGGTGAGGGAGGGGTAGTTGGTCGGCACGAGCACCAGAGGCACGGGTTGATCCCAGTTCCGGATGAACTCGAGAATCTCATCAGGTGTCCGGGATTTCGAATGGATCAGGATGCAATCCGCCCCCGCCTCCGCATACCGCACGGCCCGCTTCATGGCCTCCGCCTGTCCCCAGCCGGCGATCAGCGCTTCGACCCGGGCGATCACGATAAACTCCTCGTTCCTCTGGTGGTCCTTTGCCGCCTTGATCTTGCCCTCGAATTCCTCGATGGGGGCCAGGTGCTGCCGGCCGCCCTCCAGCAGGCTGTTGTCCTTGGGGAACTTCTTGTCCTCGATGGAGATGCCCACCACACCTGCCTCTTCGAATTTCCTGACCGCGTAGATGACATTGTTGGCATTTCCGTAGCCGGTATCGCAATCGGCAATGATGGGAATGGAAACCACCTCATTCATGCTCCGTGCCGCCTCGCAGTACTGGCTCATGGAGATCAGGTTGGCGTCCGGAACCGCGTAGGAGGCGGAGATGCACAGGCTGCTCGACCAGACAAAATCGAAACCCGCCTGCTCGATCAGCTTGGCGGTCAGGGCATCCCCTGCCCCGACCCCCACGGCCACCCCGGGTCTGGACAGGAACTCCCTGGCCCGCAGCAGCTTGGCCTTGCCGATGGCGCTCATGGGTCGAAGCCTCCCTTGTGCAACCGAATAGACCCAGCCCCTCCCGGTGTCAAACGGATCTTGTTTATCGGGGGCATAAACGATTTTTATGGAGGGCCGCTGCCGGAGGAGCCGGCGGAGGGTGGGCTGGGGTCCTCTCCCGGTCTGGCCTCTGGATTAGGCGCAGAGGTCGAGGTGGGACAGCTCGCTCTTCTTCCCCTTGAGGAACTCCTTCAATTTCGCGGCGGGAATGCTCAGGGTCTTCTCAGACTTAAAGACGAGGAAGAAGTCCCGTGTCATTGTCAGGTCTTGGACCGGGATGGCCTTCAGCAGCCCAGCCTCGATCTCGGCGCGGACAGCCAAGTGGGAGACAATGGAGAAACCCATCTTCCCCATGACGGCCATCTTCACTGCCTCGGTGCTCCCCAGCACCGTGACCGTCCTCAGTCTCCTCCCTTTGCAAGCCCTTGCCAGGGATTTCAAATAGACCTCCCTCGTCCCGGAGCCAATCTCGCGAGAGATAAAATCCTCGGAACACAGTTCGTTTTGCAGAATCTCTTTTCTGGCGGCCCAGGGATGACCCGGGTAGACGATGACCGTCAGGAAGTCCCGGTACAGGGGCGTGGCCTTGAGGCGCCCGACCCGAATCGGTTCGCTCACGATAGCAAGCTCGATGACGTCATTCTGGAGATACTCCAGGATCTCTTTGCTGTTCCCGACGAGCATGGAAATGTTGACCTCGGGATAGCTCCTCTTGAACTCGCCGATGATTCTCGGCAAGAGGTATTTCCCGACAAGCGATGCCGCTCCGATGGCAACTTCCCCTGCCACTCGGTTATTGGCCGCCTGGATCTCCTTCGAAGCCTTCTGGTAGAGAAGATGAATATCCTCCGCATACTTCAGCAGGATCTTCCCCGCTCTTGTCAGCGCGATTTTGTTCTGGGATCTGATGAAAAGCTTCGTCCGGAGCGTCTCCTCCAGGTTCTTTATCTGATGGGTGACCGCAGGCTGAGAGACGTTCAAGAACTCCGCCGCCCGCGTGAAGCTGCCCATCTTGGCCGCTGCTAGGAACACCCTCAAGTTGAAATCGATCATGTGCTGCTCAACGGCAGATCCGGGCCTCTCGGAGCGGCACGCTGCCGCCCCGAGGGAGTCCGTGCAGTGCCTGCACCACCAGGATCGCCCGCGTTCCCGCCTCGTTCCAAAGCGAATGTGCCCCGCGCCGAATGGTTGCATAAGATTTCTTTATGCACAAGATAAATACTATGTGCTTGACACGCTCACGTCCTATCCCTTTTCATTCAGACGACGGCGACCGAAAACGCGGGCGCCTCCATTCCGAGGTACGGCACGGTCAGACGAGGATCAGCCGTGACGGGTTGGGGCCACGAGAGGGCCTGACATGGCCGACCTGGAGGCAGACGTCCACCTCGTCTCAGACCTGATGGTCCCGATGCGGGATGGCGTCCGGCTGGCGGCCGACCTCTAGCTCCCCGCCTGGAACGGATCCCCGGACCCGGGACGAAGACCGGCCCTCCTCATCCGGACCCTCTACAACAAGGTGAAACTGTTCGACTGTTTCCGCCTTTGGCGGATTCGACCCTTCCACAGACCGGAGCTCTGCTGTACCACCGAACCGCCGAACCCTCGATCTACCGAATGCTCTTGGGTCATTGCCGCCTTGACGTTCTCTCTGCGGCAGTGCTAGCTTTCTGCATCCGTGGAGCCGGATCCGCCTGACCCACAAGATAAGGTGGACCTTGGGCGTCTTGGCGTCTTGGCGGTGAGAAATTCCAGATGAAGACGCAGGCGGCGCAGCTGCTGGACAAGGCGGGCATCCGCTACGAAATCCGGGAGTTTCGAGAAGAGGATTTCGGGGCGGCCGAGGCGGCCGAGAAGCTCCAAATCCCCTTGGAGCAGGTCTTCAAGACGCTGGTGGTCCGTGGCGACCGAACCGGCATCATCCTGGCCTGTGTCCCCGGATCCGCCACGCTGAATCTCAAGGCGCTGGAGAAGGTCTCGGGGAACAAGCGGGTCGAAATGGCGGGCAAGGAGGAGATTCACCGCCTGACGGGCTATCTTCGCGGGGGTGTCTCCCCTCTCGGCGGCAAGAAGACGTATCCGGTCTTTGTGGATCGGAGTGCCTTAGAGCAACCGATGGTGAGCATCAGCGCGGGCATGCGCGGGATGCAGTTGTTCCTCGCGCCGCAGGATCTGGTGCGCGCCGCCCGGGCCACGGTGGCCGACATCGGGGAACGGACCGAGACGTGAGCAACATCATCCGGCGGAAGACCACGGCGTTGTCTCTGACAGTTGCCCTGACCCGCATTTGCCTGGACGGCGCGCTCTGGTGGCCGCCAGCAAGATCCCCTGTGAAGGCGGGACTGCTCTTGGTGCACGGGTACGCCGGGAACTTCTACACCGGCTGGCCCCGGCTGGCGGAGGCGCTGGCGCGCCAAGGCTATCTGACCCTGGCGCTGAACATGCGGGACCATGACCTGACCCCGGAGACGCTGTTCGCGGACAACCGTCTCGACATCGAGGCGGGGGTGAAGCTCCTGGCGGGCGGGGGGCGTCGCAGGTCGTCCTCGTGGGCCAGAGCCTGGGGACAAACCGCGTCCTCTTTTACCAGGCGGAGACAGCCGACTCCCGGGTTCGCGGCCTGATCCTGATGGCGGGTCCGGGAAATCTCCTGGAGTGGAACATCCGGATCTTCGGACCGGGGTCGGTGCTGGCGGAGGCCCAGCGCTGGATTCGGGAGGGCCGCGGTGCGGACCTGATGCTGGTGGACATGGGGCCGTTGGGTAAGGCCCTGCACTCTGCACATCACCTCGTCAGCCTGCGGGGACCCAACACCCGGTCGGACCCGTTCCAGAGTATCGCCCGGATCAGGGTTCCAACGCTGATCCTTCACGGCACGGCCGAGCGCCTGGCCGATCCGGCCGTGGCAGACGGGCTGAAGGCCGCGGCCGCCGCCTCACCCGGCGCAGAGCTTCACATGATCCCGGGCGCCGGGCATGCCTTGACGGAACGGGTGAACGACATTTTGCCGATCCTGGGCCGATGGCTGGAGGCCCTTCCAAGGTGACTGAACAACCACCGGCTCCAAGGCGGTCGGCCCGTAGGTTGTAGGCTTGCAGCTTACCTCTAAGAGCGTCTCCTCCCCCTTGAGGGGGGAGGATTCAGGTGGGGGTGGAACTGTGACAACCCTTCACCCCCATCCCCACCTTCCCCCATCCAGGGGGAAGGGGCGAGCCGGCGTTGTCTGAAGGCGAAGGGTTTGAAGCATCCCTGAATGGACGCAAGCACGATGCCTCCGGAAAACGAACACGCGCTGATCGAGGCCTCGCGTGCCGGGGACTCCGCCGCCTTGGATGAGCTGGTCCGGTCCCACCAGGCCCGCGTGTACAGCTTCGCCATGCGGATGTGCCGCAACGTCGAGGATGCCAAGGACATCCTGCAGGAGACGTTCCTGGGAATGCTCCGATCCATCCGGGAGTACCGGGGAGAGAGCAAGTTCACCACATGGCTCTACCGCATCGCCTCCAACGCCTGCCTGAAGAAGCGCCGCCGGGGGGTCTTCGAGCCCCAGCCGGAACAGGAAATGTCGCTGGACGAGCTGATGCCCCGGCCCGGTCCCGATGGGCGGAAGCCCGAGATCCCGGACTGGTCCGAGGACGCGGAGCGGGCCCTGCTCCTGGGGGAACTCAGCGCACAGATGGAGGCGGCCATAGACCGCCTACCCCGGGAGTACAAGATCGTCCTCGTTCTCCGGGACGTGGAAGGGTTCTCGGCCGAGGAGACTGCCCAGATGCTGAGCCTCTCGGTGCCCGCCGTGAAATCCCGACTGCACCGCGCCCGGGTCTTCGTCCGGCAGGAGCTGTCCCAGTACTTCCAGGACCAGCAAAAGGCGTGACACCGGGCCTGGATTTTTGAACCCAACTCGGAGATTGTGGATCGGAGCCAATGACGGAACACGAGCCTTCTCAGTCCCGCCATCAGGACGGGATGTCCATGACCTGTCGCGAACTGTTCGAACGCCTGTCGGAGTACGTGGACGGGGACTTGTCGCAGGAGATCTGCGAGGAGATCCGGCGTCACATGGAGGGGTGCGAGCCCTGCGTGGCCTTCGCCAAGACCCTGAAGAAGACCGCCGATCTCTGCCGCCGCCTCCCCTCCCGGCCGATCCCGCCCGAGGTCGCCGCCGATCTCCGAAGCCTTCTCGCCACGCATCTTCCGAAGCCCAAGTAACCCCGGCCTCGTCCCCTTTCACGTCTGCTCTCTTGTACCTTCTGTGCACAGTGTTGCCGCGCGACCCAATTCCCATATATACTTAGTTCGGTTCCATCCTACGCTTCCACCAGCCCTGAGTTTGGGGCTCTCCTTGAATCTTTTCAGGCCCATCTGGACCAAACGAGCAGGGGAGGAGACGTCTCCCCCATCGCGGAGGAGGCCATGCACGCGGGGCGATTTCAAGGGCATGCCTGGATGGTCGTTCTCCTCGCCCTCGCGGCGTCCGTCGGGCTGACAGTCCCGGCCCGGGGCGAGACGGGGGTTCCCGCCGATCTCAGCCTTGCGGATGCCGCGAGTCTAGCCCTCGAGAAGCATCCCGCCCTCCGCGCCGCAAGCCATCAGACGACGGCCGCGGCCGCCGGGGTCGAGCAGGCGCGGGCGGGCTTCCTGCCTCGGGTGGACGTCTCCGAGGGGGTCACGCGCAGCGACAATCCGGTCTACGCCTTCGGCGCCCTCCTCAACCAGGGTCGCTTCACCGCGGCCGATTTCTCCGTGGATCGCCTAAACCATCCCGACCCCATCACCAACTGGCGGACCAACATCGGGGGGAGCCTCCCGCTCTTCCTGGGCGGGCGCACACTTCTCGGGTATCAGCAGGCCCAGATCGGCCTCCAGTCGGCGGAGCAAGGACGCGTTCGAGTGGAGCAGGAAGTCCTCTTCAATGTCATCCGCGCCTACAACGGTGTGCTTTTGGCGCAGGAGGCCAAGACCACCGTGGACGCCGCCGTCCGCACGGCCGAGGCGAACCTCGCCTCGGCCGAGGCCCGCTACGAGGCCGGCGTGGTGGTGGCCTCGGATGCCCTGGCGGCGCGCGTTCGCCTGGCCCGCCTGAAGGAAGAGGCCATCGCCGCCGCCAACCAGGTTCGCCTGAGCCAGGCCGCCCTCAACGAGGCCATGGGGGTGGCCCTGGATCAGGCCTACCGGGTAACGGGCCGCCTCGACCCTCCGGGCCTCCGGCACGAGCGCCTGGAGGGGCTGGAGGACCTGGCGCGACAGCAGCGCCCCGACTACCGGCAGGTCGCCCTGGAGGTGGAGCGCCTGGAGAAAGAGGTCACCAAGGCCAAGGGGGCGATGCTTCCCACGCTGCACCTCCTGGGCAACTATGAGATCAACAACCATCACTTCAGCTCCCATGGCCAGGACAGTTGGTCCGTGGGGGTGGTCCTGAACCTGAACCTGTTCAACGGCGGCGCCGATCGCGCGCGAATCGTCGAGGCCCAGGCCAACCACCGGCGGGCCATCGCGCTTCGCGAACGGCTGGGCAACGCCATCGGACTGGAGGTGCGGGACGCCTTCCTCGCCCTGCAGACGGCCCGGGAGCGGGTCGTGGTGGCCCGCGAGGCCGTGACCCACGCCGAGGAGAGCCTGCGGATCGTCCGGGACCGCTACGACGCCGGACTCACGACCATCGTGGAACTCTTGGACAGCGAGACCGCGCTGACGGCCGCCCGGACGAACCTGACCCGGACCCTGTACGATGCGACGGTAAGCCAGGCCCGGCTGGACTTCAGCCTCGGCCTCCTGGATCGCGCGAGGCTCTGAGCCATGCGAAGGTCCCGATCCGCCGCCCTTCTCGTCCTGGCAGGGCTTGCCTTCGCCGCCTGCGGGAAGGAACCCGCCCACCCCCCCAAGGCAACCGAGCCGCCGGTCGTCCGGGATGTCACCCTCGGTATGGTGACCTCTGCCAGGGTGGACGATACGTCCGAGGTTGTGGGTACGGTCAAATCCCACACCCGCACCACCCTCTCCAGCAAGATCGTGGGGACGATCCTGGCCCTCCACGCCCGCGAGGGAAGCCAGGTCGAAGCGGGTCAGGTGCTGGTGGAGCTGGACGCACGGGAGATCGCCGCACAGCTCAGGCGGGCCGAGGCCGGCCTGCGGGAGGCCGAGGCCTCCGTGGGAGAGGTGGATCGCGCCATCGCCGCGGCGACGGCGGCCCGCGCCGCAGCCGAGGCGCAGCGGGATCTGGCGGCCGCCACCCTCGCCCGGTACCAGCGCCTGCTGGATCGGCGGTCGGTCGCGCCCCAGGAGTACGATCAGGTGGCCGCCCGGCACAAGGCCGCCGTGGCCGACGCGGAGCGGGCGGGGGCCGAGGTCCAGGCGCTGCAGGCCAAGCGACAGCAGATCTTCGCGCGCATCGAGGCCGCCAAGGCCGAGGTGGCGAGCGCCCAGGTCGTGCAGAGCTATGCCAGGATCACCGCCCCCATCAGCGGCCTTGTCACGATCAAGCACGCGGAGGTCGGCTCGCTGGCTGCGCCGGGGACGCCGCTCTTCACCCTGGAGGATTCCCGGCGGTACTGGCTGGAGGTGGTGGTCCCCGAATCCCAGGCCGCCAGCATCAGGCGGGGGCAGTCGCTGCCCGTTTCGATCGAGGCCGCCGCCCTCTCCGTGAAGGCCGCCGTCAGCGAGATCGTCCCCGCGGCCGATCCGACCACGCGGACCATCCTGGTGCGACTGGACCTGCCGGAGTCGCCCCACCTGCGCACCGGCCTCTTCGGCCGGGCCTGGCTGCCCGTGGGAACGCGGCAGGCCATCCAGGTTGCCCGGGGCGCCGTCGTGGAGCGCGGGCAGCTCCAGGGCGTCTACGTGGTGGGCCAGGACAACATCGCCCGTTTCCGCCTGGTGCGGACGGGACAGGCCCGCCTGGGGGCAGTCGAGATCCTCTCGGGACTCACCGGCGGGGAGACGGTGGTGCTTGCCGGTGTGGAGAAGGTGACCGACGGGGCCCGCATTCTACCGTAAGGCCTGAGGCGGAAGGAGGGGTTACTCCCCCTCACCCCTTACGCCTTCCGCCTTCCGAAGCGTAACGGCATACAATGACCGACCCAAATACGCGAGGGGTTGAGCCGGAACCCTACACCGGGCCGCTCGGCATGGCGGGTCGCCTGGCGCGGACGTTCATTGATTCGCGCCTGACGCCGCTGGTCGTGGTGGCCTCCGCGCTTCTGGGCGCCTTCGCCATCCTGGCCACGCCGCGCGAGGAAGAGCCGCAGATCATCGTCCCCATGATGGACGTCTTCGTCCAGATGCCGGGGGCCAGCGCCAAGGAGGTCGAGGAGCGCGTCACCATCCCCATGGAGAAGAAGCTGATGGAGATCCCGGGCGTGGAGTACGTCTACTCCACCAGCAGCCCGGGCCAGAGCTTCGCCGTGGTTCGATTCAAGGTGGGCGAGGACGAGGAGAAGAGCATCGTCAAGATCTACAACAAGATGTACGCCAACTTCGACCTGATCCCCTCCGGCGCCTCCACTCCCCTGATCAAGCCGCGCTCCATTGACGATGTGCCGATTCTCGTCCTGACCCTGTGGAGCGACCGGGTGGACGGGTTCAGCCTGCGCCGGATCGCCGCCCAGCTCGACGATCAGGTGAAGGACATCCCCGACGTGTCCGAGACGCGCCTTCTGGGCGGGGAGCGCCGGCAGGTGCGCATCCTGCTCGATCCCGCGCGGCTGGCCGCATATCAGATCTCGCCCCTCCTGGTCGTCCGGGCCCTCACCGCTACGAACCAGGAGCTTCGCGCCGGAAGCTTCACCCAGGAAAACCGCGAGGTCCTGGTGGACACCGCCCCGTTCCTCGACCGCGCAGAGGATGTGGGCCGGGTCGTCGTGGCCGTCAGCGACGGGCGACCCGTGTACCTCCAGGATGTGGCCCGGATCGTGGACGGGCCGGAGGAGCCCCGCTCCTACGTCCTGTTCGGGGTGGGAAAGGCAGCCCTCGCCAAGGGCATCGCCGGCAAGCCGGCCGGGCAGGACTATCCCGCCGTGACACTCTCGGTGGCCAAGCGGAAGGGGACCAACGCCGTCGTCATCGCCGACAAGGTCCTGGCCAAGGTCGCCTCCCTCCAGGGGACCCTGATCCCTCGCGAGGTGCAGGTGACGGTCACGCGGAACTACGGGGAGACCGCCCAGGAGAAGTCAAACGAGCTGCTCAAGCACCTGACCCTGGCGACGGTGTCGGTCACGATCCTGATCGCCCTGTTCCTGGGCTGGCGGTCGGCGGTCGTGGTCCTCCTGGCGGTGCCCGTCACGCTGGCCCTGACCCTGTTCCTCTACTTCGTGTACGGCTACACGCTGAACCGGGTCACCCTGTTCGCCCTGATCTTCTCCATCGGCATCCTGGTGGACGACGCCATCGTGGTGGTGGAGAACATCGCCCGCCACTTCCACCTGCCGGAGAACCGGGGACGCCCCCTCCTCACGGTGGCGGTCGAGGCGGTCGCCGAGGTGGGCAACCCGACGATCCTGGCCACCTGGGCGGTCATCGCCGCCATCCTGCCCATGGCCTTCGTGGGCGGGCTGATGGGGCCGTACATGCGCCCCATCCCCGTGGGCGCCTCGCTGGCGATGCTCTTCTCGCTCTTCATCGCCTTCATCATCTCGCCCTGGGCGGCCTACCGCATGCTGAAGGGGGAGAAGGCAACCCATGGGGAGGGGCAGGAAGACTGGACCACCCGGTTGTACCGCCGGATCATGACCCCCCTGATCGCGTCGGCGTGGAAGCGCTGGGCGTTTCTCGCGGGCGTGCTGGTGCTGCTCCTGGCCTCGACCTCCCTGATCTACTTCAAGGTCGTCCACGTCAAGATGCTCCCCTTCGACAACAAGAGCGAGTTCCAGGTCATCGTGGACATGCCCGAGGGGACGACCCTGGAGCAGACGGCGCGCGTGATCCGGGAGATCGGCGAGTACGTTTCGACGCTGGCCGAGGTGACCGACTACCAGATGTACGTGGGGACGGCGGCCCCCTACAACTTCAACGGGCTGGTCCGCCACTACTTCCTGCGGCAGGCACCCCACCAGGCCGACCTGCAGGTGAACCTGCTGCCCAAGCATGACCGCCCGGCCCAGAGCCACGACATCGCCAAGCGGGCGCGTCCGGGCATCCAGGCCATCGCCGCCCTGTATGGGGCGCGGGTCAAGGTCGCCGAGGTCCCGCCCGGCCCGCCGGTCCTCCAGACCCTGGTGGCAGAGGTGTACGGGCCGGACTACGAGCGTCAGGTGGCGCTGGCCCGGGAGATCAAGGGACTGCTCGCCAGGACGCCCGGGGTGGTGGATGTGGACTGGTACATGGAGGATCCCCAGCCCCGCGTCCGCTTCGTCGTGGACCGGGAGAAGGCGGCGCTGAACGGCATCACGGTGGAACAGGTCGCCCAGACCATGCGCCTCGCCGTCGGTGGGATAGAGCTCGGCCTGGCCCATCTGCCGAGGGAGAAGGAAGACGTGCCCCTCCTGGTCCGCCTCCCGCGGGAGGAGCGGTCCGGGGTGATGCCCCTCGGCGAGCTGCGCGTCACGGGAGCGGGCGGCCGTCTGGTGCCGCTCTCCGAGGTCGTCCGCCCCGAGGCGGGACAGGAGACCCATGCCATCTACCGGAAGAACATGAAGCGGGTCGTCCACGTCACGGGGGAGATGGCCGGGGCCGAGGAAAGTCCGGTCTATGCCATCCTGAAGCTCAACCGGGAGATCGCCGACCTCCGCGTGCCGGAGGGCTATGCCATCGAGCGATACTCCGCCCGGCAGCCGTTCTTCACCGACAAACTGGCAATGAAGTGGGACGGGGAGTGGCACATCACCTACGAGGTGTTCCGCGACCTGGGTCTCGCCTTTGCCGCGGTCCTGGTCCTGATCTACGTTCTGGTGGTGGGATGGTTCCGGAGCTTCACGGTCCCCCTCACCATCATGGCGCCGATCCCGCTGACGCTCGTGGGCATCCTGCCCGCCCACGGGCTGTTGGGGGCGTTCTTCACCGCCACCTCCATGATCGGCTTCATCGCCGGGGCCGGCATCATCGTCAGGAACTCCATCATCCTGGTGGACTTCATCGAGCTGCGCCTGGCCCAGGGCATGCCGCTGGCAGAGGCGGTGGTGGATGCCGGCGCCGTCCGGTTTCGGCCCATGCTTCTCACGGCGGCGGCCGTCGTGGTCGGCGCCTTCGTGATCCTGTTCGATCCCATCTTCCAGGGCCTGGCCCTCTCGCTGATGGCGGGCGAGGTGGCCTCAACCCTGCTGAGCCGGATGGCGGTCCCGGTCCTCTATTACATGGCAGAGAAGCGCGCGCACGGCGAAGTCGCGGCGATCTGAACAGACCGCAGAACACAGAGGAGATCAGCATGGAATGGCTCTCGCAGATATGGCCGATAGCCACCATGGTTGGGCTCTGGATCCTGCTTCAGATACTTCTACGGAGAGCCGGCGTCCCGACGTGAGGTGTGCAGGGGTGCTCGTCGAGCACCGGGGAGAAACCGGAATATACCGAGGAGAAACCATGAGCCAGCCCATCGAGAAGACCAGCCGCACGATGCTTACCCGCGAAGAAGGTTACCGCTTTCGCGTCCGCTTCGACAGCGAGGGCATGCCGGACCTGATCACCGACGAGGGCCCCCCGCTGGGCGAAGGGAAGGGACCCAATCCCTCGCGTCTGCTGGCCACGGCCGTGGGCAACTGCCTGGCCGCGAGCCTACTCTTTTGCCTGGGAAAGGCGCGCCTGTCCGTTGACGGCCTGGAGGCCGAGGTGGTGACGGAGTTCACGCGCAACCAAGAGGGCCGGCTGCGTATCGCCGACATCCAGGTGCGGCTGCTGCCCCACTGGACGCAAGAGACCGCCGCCAAGGCCCGGCGCTGCCTGGAGATCTTCGAGGACTTCTGCCCTGTGACCCACGTGGTGCGGTACGGGGTCCCGATCACGGTCAGCGTGGATCACGTGCACTCGGACACCGGAACCGCAGGAGGAACGCAATGACCCTGGAGCGTTGGATTCGACTCATTGCCGGCACATTTGTCATCGTCAGCTTGGTGCTCAGCCAGGTGCACAGCCGCTACTGGCTGCTGTTCACGGCCTTCGTCGGGCTGAACCTGTTCCAGTCGGCTCTGACCCACTGGTGCCTCATGGAGAATTTCCTCAGAAAACTGGGCGTCCGCGAGAGCCACGCTTGACCCCCTTCACCCTCTCCCTCCGACGGGGAGAGGTTTTCATGCATCTTCCCTCTCCCCCGGGTACCTCACCTCACCCAAAGGGTACCCGGTGCCCGGTGCGGGGAGAGGTACCCCAATACTCTTCATCTCCCCCCTGGTGGGGAGAGGTAAGGTGAGGGGGGCAAATGGGAATCATTGAGCAACAGAATGAACACCGAACTCCAGACAATCTCTGAGACCTGGGAAGGTTTACAGCCCTTCCTCGGCGTGGACAAATGTGTGGACTGCGAATGCCTGCAGGCCGGACTCACCGAGCTGATCATGGCGCTGGAGGCGCCGGGGGCAGAGCCGGATCGAGACACGCTCCTGGCCGCCATCCGGCAGGCACAGGACCTGTCGAGGCTCCATGGATGTTTGGGCTGCGAGCCGTGTGAGCCAACCGATATCCTGATCTCGTTCTACCAGGCCCGCGATGCCGCCAGCGAAGATGAGCGTTGCAGTTGCGGTCCCTCGTGCATGGATGGGTTGAGCGCCCCTCCGGGTACACCGGAGAGGAAGTAACTCCACCTCAATTTCAAATGGAAAACTGACAACCGACAACCGGCCAAGTCAAGGGTTAAACCAGGAGGCACCCATGGCGACGAAGCTGACGGTGATCACCGAGAACACGGTGCCCGGCAAGGCGGGCGGCCTGTACGCGGAACACGGCTTCTCCCTGTTCCTGGAGCGGCCCGATGCCAAGATCCTCTGCGACGCGGGCCCGGCAGGGGTCGCGACGTTGAACAATGCGCCCCGCCTGGGAGTGGACCTCCGGACGGCCGACGGCATGGTCTTGAGCCACGGACACATCGATCACACCGGCGGCCTGGCCGGGGTCCTGCGGAGCATAGCCAAGCGCATTCCTGTGCACGCGCATCCCGAGGTCTTTGCCGACCGGTACGCCAAGCTCGGCGAGCGGATGGTCTATGTCGGGCTGCCCTTCAAGCGGGAGGCACTGGAGGGAATGGGGGCGGCATTCGACTTGTCGGCTGAGTTCCGGCAGATCGCGCCCGGCGTCTATGTCAGCGGCGAGATCTCCCGCCGCCGACCATTCGAGACGGGCGACACCGAACTCTTCGTCAAGCAGAACGGCGAATTCAGGAAAGATCCTCTCAGGGATGACCAGTCCATGGCGGTAGAGACCGCCGAGGGGTTAGCTCTGATCCTTGGCTGCTGTCACTCGGGCCTCATCAACACCATTGACCACTTCCAGGCAAAGCTTCCCGGGAAACCGATCCACACCGTGATCGGCGGAACCCACCTGGAGTTCGCGCCCCCCGAACAGCTTCGCGAGACCATCGCAGCGCTGAAAAGCCTCGGCGTCAAGCGGATGGGGCTCTGCCACTGCACGGGGCTGAAGGCCGGCGCGCGGCTGGCCCAGGAGCTGGGAGACGCGGTAGCCTTCTGCCCCGTCGGCTACTCGCTCACGCTACCCTGACATTACATGAGGCCCAAGCATCTAACCGCCAGGAACGCCTTGGCAAGGTAATCAGGCGACTCCCCAATTTGGCAATCAGGTGTTCCGAGTTGCCAGATGGCCGGGTGGCTAACTTGCCATGTATTCGTGGCGACCTTGGCGCCTTGGCGGTTCAATTGAACTGTCTGGCTTACTCGGCGGTGAGATACCGGAAGGCGATCTGGCCGCTCTGCGCGGCCGCCATGAGGCTCTTGCAGGTCGGATATTGCGCTAGGTGGATCAGCGTGTTCGCCGTCGGTGCGCGCATCTTGAACTCCCCGGCGCGCCAGCGCCCCAGGGCCTCGCCCGGCTGAACCCAGCGCACTTCGGTCACCTCGTGACGGCAGGCACTGGGCGCCTGCCCCTCCGGCACCTGGCACAGGAAGTACCGGGCGTCGTAGCGCATCGGGAAGAACACCGGCGTGATCCAGCGCGTGAGATAGTGCAGGGCCGGCGGATCGTAGCGCAGCCCAAGTTCCTGCATCAGCGAGGCGAGCGTACGTTTCCGCTGATGAACGTCCTCGCGCCCGTTCGCCAGTCGGGCCTGCACCTCTGGCGACGCGAGGTCGGGGACGTCGCCCCGCGGGGTCACGCACAAGAGGATCCCCGCCTCTTCGAACAGCTCGCGGATGGCGGCCAGGAAATATCCCATGGCTCGCTCCGGGGGCTCGCCATCTCCCAGGAGGCGGGCTGCCTCCCCCAGCTCCATACCATGGACCAGCGCGAGGTTCTCCGGCGAGTAGTCGCTGGGATCCAGCTTCCCACCGGGAAAGACAAAGTTCCCTCCGGCAAAGGCCATGTTATCCGGCCGCTGGGTGAGGTATACTTCGATCGGGCCATCGGGTGTGCCTGCCCTGGGGCACGGCCGGATCAGCACCACCGCCGACGCCTTCTTGGGAATCAACGACATTTGCATCCGGTCGCGGCTCCATGAAAGGGAAGAGTACGAACGGGAGAGCCGCATGTGATTCTAGGTGCCGCCACAGGCAACGGCAAGCCATTTCCGCTCAGCTCCAGCCTGCGGATTCCTTGACCCGGCGAATCCCCCCTGGTATCGTCCCGATTGGCGTTCACTGGCGGCTATGACTGCCGAGTGTCGTGTCGGGATCTGAGCGCTACGAACCTGGCGGAGCGGTGATGAACATTCGCTCCCGGGCATTCCTGAAGCTGGTCGGCCTGATCGGTCCCCCCGTGTTGCGGGCGTGGCTGTCCACCGTGCGCTTCCGGACCCGGATTCCGGCTCCCGAGGTGGACCCTGCAGACCCACGGCATCGCGGCCGGTACATCTACGTGTTTTGGCACGAGTCAATCCTGGCGCTGATAGGCGTCCGGAGGCCCACGAACATGACGGTCCTGATCAGCCAACATCGCGACGGCGAGTACATCAGCCGGATTGCCAAGCGGCTTGGCCTTCATGTGGTCCGGGGATCCACCACGCGGGGGGGCTACGACGCCCTGATGGAACTGGAAAAGGCGGCCCGCACGACGCACATCCTGCTTACCCCTGACGGTCCGCGCGGCCCCCGGCGACACCTCCAGCGGGGCGCGCTCCTGCTGGCGTCGCGCACGGGACTGCCGATCGTCCCGGTCGGCTTCGGGTTCGTGAACGCCTGGCGGGCGGGAAGCTGGGACCGATTCGCGCTTCCCAAGCCATGGAGTGTGGTTACTGCGGTTGCAGGGTATCCGGTGAGCGTACCTCGGACGGCACCCGCCGAGGACCTTGAAGCGTGGCACACCCTGGTCGAGACGGCCTTGCTGCAATGCACCGGGGAGGCGGAGCGCTGGGCGGCGAGCCTCAGTCCGTCCCACCGCGGGGGCGCCGGGTAGCAGAAAGGTACCGGACACCTTCGGCCCGGGGGAGACGAAAAATCATTCCCGTGCCCCCACAAATTCAACAAGTTGGAGACTGAAAGGTGTCCGGTACCTTTTCGGGGTTGGGCAGTACATCTGCAATGGGGGGTGACTATGGCTCCAGATGCTCTTGTCGGGGGAACCGTTATAGTCAGTGGCGCGGCGCTCGTGACGTACCGATTCCTCCGACGCAAGGAAAGGCAGGTGGCATCGGGTGGGGGACGCCCCGAGGTGGCCGCCCCCGCCGGAGTCAACGTAAGGACCATGATGATGGTCGTGGTCTCAGTACTCGTCCTCGGCACCTCGCTCTTCATCATTCTCTCGGGGAACTACGACAGTGAGAGCCAGAAATGGGCCTTTGGGGTCGTAGGAATGATCGTCGGGTTTTGGCTCAGGCCTGAAAAATAAGAGGAGGTGCCCTTGCCGGATCGCCGGAGCTGGGTCATCGTTGTCCTCCTCGCTTCCCTGGTCTCCTTTGTGCCGAGCCAGGGGAAGGGGGGTCCCCCGCAGCGGGAGTTGATCGTGGCCGCGGCAGCCGACCTCGTGTTCGCCTTTCGGGAGATCGCACCCATCTTCGAGCGCGAGCATGGCGCCAAGGTGACGCTCACGTTTGGGTCCACGGGCCACTTGGCTCAGCAGATCCAGCATGGGGCGCCCGTGGATGTCTTCTTTGCGGCCAACCTGGCCTTCGTGGAAGACCTGCGGGCGAAGGGTGTGGTCGTCGCCGACAGCGTGGAGCCCTATGCCCAGGGCCGGATCGTGCTCGCTACCCACAGAAGCCGGCAGGCGTTGGCAAGCCTCAAGGATCTCACCCGCGAGGATGTCAGGCGAATCGCCATGGCCAACCCGACGCATGCTCCCTACGGCGTGGCAGCCGGTGAAGTCCTGGTATCCACCGGCGTATGGGACCGGGTTCAGCCGAAGCTCGTTTATGGTGAGAACATCCGGCAGGCTCTCCAGTTCCTCGAGACCCAGAACGTGGACGCCGCGATCATCTCCCTTTCTCTGGCGGATGCGCCTGGCATCCGCTTCAGCCTGATTGATCCGAGCCTGCATCGCCCGATCGTCCAGGCCGCGGCGGTCACGGCACGTTCCCGGCAGGCAGATCTGGCGCGGGCGTTCATCCGCTTCGTGAACGGGCCGCAAGGCCGACCCATCATGAAACGGTTCGGGTTTCAGTTGCCTGGGGAGTTCTGAGAGCAAACCCCGATCCGAAATTCCGCTGAGGCCGAATGTCCTGTGGGGAGGCCGAGAAAGCGGCGTAGAAGGCATAGGTCAGCGGGGGCCTCAGGACACCTATAGGGGGCTACGGATATTTCTCTCCACGGGAGCTCGCGTCGAGGGGAGATGTCGATTCTACTCTGGCCCCTTTTTCGGATCGGGGCAAATACTTCACCGCCAATCCCGCCAAGGGCGGGACAAGACACCAAGAATACACCCGCGCTTTTCTTGGCGCCCTTGGCGTCTTGGCGGTTAACATCTTCTGAGGCAACCATGGAACTGTTTCCGATCTTGCTCTCCATCCGCGTTGCCACGCTGAGCACGATCCTCGCGGGCGTGCTCGGCGTCGGGGTGGCGTGGGTGCTGACCCGCACGCGGTTCCCGGGCCGGACGCTGCTGGAGTCTGTCGTCGTCCTGCCCCTGGTTCTGCCTCCTACCGTCGTCGGATTCTACCTGCTGCTCTTGCTGGGCCGAACCGGGCCGCTGGGCACATGGCTGGAGGCCGCCGGGCTGGAGATCGTCTTTACCTGGCGGGCCGCCGTCGTCGCTGCGACGGTGGCCTCGCTCCCGCTGGTGGTCAAGGCGGTCCAGGCGGCTTTCGAGACCGTGGACCCGAAGATCGAGGCGGCCGCCCGCACGCTCCGCCCGGCCGCCAGCGTCTTTCTGACCGTGACACTTCCCCTGGCCTGGCGGGGAATCCTGGCCGGTCTCATCCTGGCCTTTGCCCGCGGGATGGGAGAGTTTGGCATCACCCTGATGTTGGCAGGTAGCATCCCCGGCCGCACCCAAACGCTCCCCCTGGCGATCTACGATGCCGTCCAGGCCAATGACCTGGCGCAGGCCAACGCCCTCGCCCTGACCACGATCGGTATCGTGACCGTCCTTCTCTTCGTCCTGAGCCGGCTGCCGCGGGTCCGCCTCTGATGCTGGACTTCGCCTTCGAATACCGGCTGGAAGATTTTCTCCTGGCGCCGGCTCTCACCACCGGCCGGGACGTCACCGCGCTCTATGGTCCGTCGGGGGCGGGCAAGAGCCTTACCCTGCTCTGTCTGATCGGCCTTCGCCGTCCCAGCCGCGGCCACATTCGATTGAATGGGCGCACCGTATTCGATGCGAATGCAGGCATTCACCTTCCCCCGCACCTCCGCCGCACGGGTCTGGTTTTCCAAGAGTACGCCCTCTTCCCGCACCTGACGGTCTCGTCCAACCTGGCCTACGGACTGCGCGGCCTTCCCCGATCCGAGACGCAGGAGCGCGTGCAGGCAATGCTGCGCCTCCTGCGACTGGAGGCCTTTGGTGATCGTTACCCTGGAGAACTCTCCGGCGGGCAGCGCCAGCGCGTGGCCCTCGGCCGGGGTCTCATTATCCAGCCGGAACTCCTGCTCCTGGACGAGCCGTTCTCGGCGCTGGATCAGATGGAACGGGAGCGGCTGCGCGACGAGGTGCTGGAGTTGCTCCAGGGCTTTGGCGGGACGACGATCCTGGTGACCCACAACCTGCAAGAGGCCTACCTGATGGCCAGGCAGATCGCCGTCATAGATGGGGGCCGGATCCTTCAGGCCGGGGCCAGAGACGAGGTGCTTCAGCATCCCAGGACCCGTCGGGTGGCAGAACACGTCGGAGTCACGAATATCTTTCAGGGAACGGTGGTTGATGCAGGTGCAGGGCGGCCCGTCATCGCTTGGTATGGCGAACAACTGACCTGCATGACTTCCCTGCCGCCGACCGGCATATCGGTCGAGTTCTGCATCCGGCCAGAGGACGTGCGGCTCGTCTGGCCGGAAAAGACCGCCGAGCGTCTCAACATCTTGCGAGGACACCTGACCGCCGAAGTCGAGCGAGGCGTGGACTACCTCCTGAAGTTCCGCGCAGACGGCCAGGCGCTTGAGGCCGGCGAGATCGAGATCCACTGCTCCGAGCACCTGCACTACCTGATGAAGCTGCATCCCGGCAAGCAGGTCTTCATCGCCCTCCCTCCCGACAAGCTGCATGTCTTGGCTCCGCCTTCCTAACGCAGCAGCCCCAGCTCAGCCTGAGAACGTTGTAGCCCATAATCCCAAGCGCGGCGACGAACGCGAATGGAAACATTTGGCATGCCCCGGGGGGTGTGCGCTGCTGGCCTATGTCAGCGTCTCGGGGATGAGTGTGAAATGCCTGCCGTGGGCGGGGCGATAGATCCTGAAATCTCTGTGATCCAGGGTGAAGACCGTCCGCAGGCGCTCCCGTTCTGCCAGGCAAACAAGGGCCGCGTCGGCAAGATCCATGGGCCGGTTGCGGTACTTGCGCATCAATCTTTGGATCCCCGGGATGTCAGCCGCGGTTAACTCGGCGATGTGAAGGCCGCCGCGTTCCACCAACTCCCACAGGGCCTCCTGGACTTCCAGTGAGAATGCGAGAAGAAACATCGCCTCGGTCAGCACGGGCCACACCGTCACGAGTGGCTGGCGGATTCGCCTGAGCGCCTCCACGCATCGGGCGTGATGGGCATCGTCACGATCGAAGAGGGCCACCAGGGGCCCGGTATCAACGAGCACCCCGCTACCGCTTGGCATTGAGGATCTCGAGGATGTACTTGCGCCCGCGCATGGAGAGGTCTCCTCGCCCGCTGCCAGCCCGACCGATCAGGTCCTGCGCCAAGGCGTATGGTGGCAATTCACGCTGGCGAAGCGCGCGCTCGCAATATTCGCGCAACGACGCCTTCACGACATCAGACTTGGTGTGGCCCAGGGCCTTGCACGCTCGCCGCACCAGGCGTTCCAGCTCTTCGTCCAAGCGCACACTGACGATCACGGCAGATCACCTCCTGTCACACAGACTGTATGACATCTTTTCTTAGATGTCAACTTCCTTCCCAGGGTGGTCCGCTCAGGCACCTATTCAGACTCCTGCCAAATAAGAACGGACAGCCCCTCGCCCACTCGTGGAAAACTCCGCGGTGCCAGTAATGTGCAAGCCTGTCTGCTCTTGTCCCTTTTGTCTGGTGCGCGCTCATGATCCCGAGCCTGGTCAACGCTGAGGCACCTTCTTCGAATCAGACGCGCACTTTCCTCGCATGCGCCCCTTCCTCTTGACCACAAGCCAGTAACTAGAGACTGCCGCCTCGCGGCGGTCGGAATGCAGATGGGACAGTGTTGCAGGCTTCTGTCCGTGTTGCAACAGTCATAGCGGATCGCAATGGTGTTGTTGCGCCGATGAACCAGAATGATTCCGAAGGGTTCCAGGGGACGCGCCCGATCTGAAGAAACCGCTACCCGAGGCACGGGCCTTGCTGCAATAAGGGTGCAACACCCCCGGCAGGGAAGCCGGCGTTGCATAGCGAGGCCGCCGATGCCCCTTCAAACTGTGCCACTCAGTGTCCTGGATATCCTCCGCAGCATCCCCGACTCTGTTCTGACTATTGACCGGGACAAGCGCGTCGTCGCCTTGAACGGGCCAGCCGAGGCCCTTACCGGAACCACCGAGGTCGCGGCCGGCGGGCGCCCGTGCAGCAGCGTGCTGCACAGTGAGATTTGTGATACTGACCGGTGCCCGTTCGAGCGCGCGTTCGGCGGCGGCGAAACCGTGACCAACTTCAACGTCCTCATGCGGGACGCGGCCGGGACCGAAACCCCGATTTGCATCAACACCTCGCCCCTGAAGAACGGCAAGGGCGAGGTCGTGGGCGTCGTGGAGACCATCCGAGTCGTCAGCCACATCAACCGGCTGATCGAGGAGTTGCGCGAGCAACGAAACAAGGTACAGGCCGTCCTGGATTCCATTGCCGAGGGTGTCTTGACCGTGGATCGCGACGGGCGCATCACCAGCCTCAATCGGACGGCCGAACGGATCCTGTCTTTGTCTCCCGACGAAGTTCTCGGCCAGCCCGGGAGGGATATTTTTCCCCCTGAGATCGCGGGTCCGTCCTCTCCCCTCCACGAGACGCTCCAAACCGGGCGAAGCGTCCGGGATCGAGAGGTCCTGGTCAATCATCGCAATGGAAACCCGATTCCGCTCAGTCTCTCGACCGGCCCGTTCCGGGATGAGGGCGGGACGACGCTAGGGGCGGTTTGCACCATCCGCGACCTGCGCGAGATCGAGCGCATTGCCGAGGAGCGGCGAAGCCGGACCCCCTTCGGCGAGATCATCGGCAAGCACCCCAAGATCCGCGAGATCTTCGACCTCGTCGAGATGATCAAGGACAGCGATTCGACGGTGCTGCTGCAGGGGGAGAGCGGAACGGGCAAGGGGCTCTTCGCCCAGGCGCTTCACCGGCTGAGCCCGCGGCACCGACACCCCTTCGTCAAGGTGAGCTGCGCCGCATTGCCCGAGACGCTGCTTGAAAGCGAGCTCTTCGGCCACGAGAAAGGGGCCTTCACCGGCGCCATCAAGGATCGCAAGGGCCGCTTCGAGCTGGCGGACAAGGGGACGATCTTCCTGGACGAGATCGGCGACCTGAGCCTCGGCGTCCAGGTCAAGCTCCTGCGGGTGCTTCAGGAGCAGGAGTTCGAGCGGGTTGGCGGGACGGAAACCATCAAGGTTGACGTGCGGGTGATCGCCGCGACACATCGAGACCTCACCCGGCTCATGCGCGAGGGGAAGTTTCGCGAAGATCTCTATTATCGGTTAAATGTCATCCCGATCCATATCCCGCCCCTCCGCGAGCGCAAAGCGGATATTCCCCTGCTCGTCGAATTCCTGCTCGAACGGTTCACCGCCAAGGGGAAAGGCAAAGCGATTACGCTCTCGCCACGCGTCATGGCTATCCTGATGGACCATGAGTGGCCGGGGAACATCCGGGAGCTCGAAAACGTCCTGGAACACGCCGTGGTCTGTTCACGCGGGGGAGCGATCGAGCCCGATGCCTTGCCCAGATCCCTCCTGACGGGAACGGCCGTGCCGGCCCCGGAGCGGACGACCGACCAGGCTCTTGCGCAACCCATGACGTCCCCACCCGCTTCCGAGAAGGACGCCATCCTCCGCGCGCTGGAGGCCAGCCACGGGAGCCGGGGTCGGGCCGCCGAGGTCCTGGGGATCGACCGGACGACGCTATGGCGCCGGATGAGGCGTCTCGGCATCACGCATCCAGCGCCCTGAAAGAACACATCTAACCGCCAGGGCGCCAAGAACGCCATGATTACCTGGCAACTGGGCAATCTGGCAATCAGGCAATCTGGAACTCCTGATTGCCAAGTTGCCGAATCGCCTGATTGCCTTCCTTTGGCAACCTTGGCGTCGTGGCGGTTCAATGCCTGTGCATTGCACGCGACGCAACTCGAAGCGTTGCGGTGCAACTTGTTTCACGTTTCGACCTTCGCTACGAATTCCTGCCATCACTGGATTCCCTTGGATTTTCTTCGACCGTCACGTGTGACCGCCGGCTGGCATGGGCCTTGCGAAAGCTCAATGGCCGAAACCATGGACGGTATCCCGATGACTTCGGCGTGTGCCATCCCCCGCCTGGACGACGCCGGTTTCGAGGAGAAGGTGCTGGCCTCTCCTCTCCCCGTCTTCGTGCACTTCACCGAGGAAGAATGCGGCGAGTGTGACATGGCCCGGCGCTTCCTCGGGGACGTGCTGGCTCGACTCACCGGACGGGCGGAATACTACTGCATGCACACCCCTACGAGTCCCCTGCTCATCGCGCGGTATCGCATTGCCCAGTTCCCCACCATTCTCCTCTTCCGGAACGGGCACGTGACTCGCCGGCTTGTCGGTCACCCTCTGCCTGGCCAGTTGGAGACGATCCTCCGAGCCGAGATCGCTCCGCCCCCGGCGAGCGCGTAACGCGCCCCCCTTCTCTCCTAATCCAAAGATGTGACGTCTTCGGTGTTGCATGATGCCCGGTGCAACACCTGCTGCAACGATTGACCTCAATCTCTTTCGAGGCGCCGCAGGGGCACAGAGTGCCTGCTTACGCCCTGTTATGCGATGTTGGGCCGATTTTGTGAGTCCTGGAACATGGATTGCTCACACCTGGCAGCGATGCTGGACCGGCTGTGAGAGAGGAACGCGACCGATTCGCTCCACTACACGGTCGAGGAGCGAGCACCATGACCTCCAGAATTCGTCCGGCAATGAGGGCAACTCTAGTTCGCCTGCCCCTGGCACTGGGGCTGGTGATCCTCATTGCTGTCCCATCGGTCCCGCGCGTTGACACCGCGGGGGACGCCGAGTCCGCCACGTCCAGCCAGTGCGTGGCGTGCCACACGGACGCGGCGAAGCTGAAGGCGCTGACCCCGCCGGATCCGCCCGCGGCGGAAACGGGAGAGGGCTGAAGCGGCACCCCGCCCCCGTCGGGGGAGCCGTTCGAACGCTACCTGGTGAAGCCGGCCTTCCTGGGCAACCTCCACAACGCCGACGGGTGCGAGAGCTGCCACCAGGGAAATCCCGCGGCCACCGACCGTGACGCTGCCCACAAGGGGCTGATCGGCCGGCCCTCGCGCCAGCCGGACGCCACCTGCGGCGCCTGCCACGCCGAGCAAGTTGCGAACGTGAAGACCAGCCTGCACTTCACCGTGCGGGGCGAAGAGACTCTGATGAGGATCCGCACGGCCCACCGCTGGCCCGACGTCCAGCCGATCTTCAAGCAGGCGTGCCAGAGCTGCCACGCCAGTTGCGGCGACTGCCACGTGAGCAAGGCCAAGTCGGCCCGCGGGGGGCTGATGGACGGGCACCTGTTCATGAAGCGGCCGCCTCTGGAGCAGGGGTGCGGCACGTGTCACGGGGGCCGGGTGGCCCCAGAGTACCTGGGAAAGAACGAGGGCTTCCCACCGGACGTCCACTGGCAGAAGGTCAAGATGGATTGCGTGGCGTGCCATTCAGCCGCTCAATTGCACGGGGACGGGACCGTCTATCCGGACCGCCACGCCGTCCAGAGCAAGCCCCGGTGTCTGAGCTGTCACCCGAACGCCAAGGCGACCGGCTCGGCCATCGAGCAGCACGCGGTGCATCAAGACAAGGTCAACTGCGTGGTGTGCCACTCCACCGTCTATCGCGGCTGCGAAAACTGCCACCTGGGCGAGGGGGCCAAGTCGTCGCTCCAGTTCAAGATCGGGAAGAGCTCGCGGCCCGACGCACCGTACCAGTTCACCCTGCTCCGCCACGTCCCCACGGTCCGCACGATGCTGGACCCCAAACTCAAGGACGCGATGCCGAACTACGACGCGGTGCCGACCTGGCTGGACACCACACCGCACAACATCCAGCGGAAGACGCCGCGGACGGCAAGCTGCAATAACTGCCACGGGAACGCACGGATCTTTCTGAAGCCGGGCGACCTCAATCCCGCAGAGGCCGCGGCCAATGCTAAGGTCGCGGTCCCTGTAATTCCTACACGACGCTAACGGGGCGTCGCAGACAAAAGGAGGCTGACCATGCTGCGCAAGATGTCCGGTCTTCTCGTGATTGCACTCTTGATGCTGGCCCCGCAGGCCTGGGGGGCCGACCTTCAGGAGAGGTTGGATGGATACCTGAGCCAGCTTCCAGCGGATTTTGAGACGGTAAGCTGCAAGACGCTTGCGACCAAGCAGAGTGTCGGGGAGAAGGTCTTCGTGCTGGATGTCCGCGAGCCAGAGGAGTTCAAGGCAGGACACATCGAGGGGGCGGTGAACATCCCGATCCGCACCTTGGCGAAAAATCTCGACAAGCTTCCCGCGGACAAGGCCACGTCCATCGCCGTCGTGTGTAAGAGCGGGATCCGCGCGGCCTATGCCACGATGACGCTCAAGATGCTGGGCTACAACAACGTGAAGGACGTGGTGGGTGGGATGATGGGCTGGGAGAAGGAAGGCCTGCCGGTCACGAAATAGCAACCCTTCGCGAAGTAGCCCAGGTTTCTCGAATCAACGGGGGGAATCCCGCATGGCGGGGTTCCCCTTTTTTCTTGGACGACCGGCTTCCATAAAACGGGGGTCGGGGGCGCAGCTTTGCCCGGGGAAGGGTCTGGAGGCGACCCGAAGAAGGTCTTGTTGATCCGACAAATCGAACAATTCCGTTGATTGGGCAGGCCGACGAGGGTATGAGAAGGGGTGGGACAATACCCGAACCGACTGTGTGAAGGCCAACATAAACGCTGGGTTCGATCGGACACCTCGGGACATCCCAGAGAGGGAAAGTCCTGAAACGGTGAGAGCTTTCATGCCTTCTGCGGGGACAGGCTGCAAGAGGCACGGGGCTTGCTGCACTAACTTGCAACAGCTGCAATATGTCCGCCCGACCCGTCCGGCCGGGCCAGGGTTTCCGGGACCCCCCGGGTGGTGGACCGACGGTCCCAGGGAGATCTTCGATGAGCAGACTGCAGGTAACGATTGACGGCAACGAGGCCGCCGCGTACGTGGCGCACCGGACCAACGAGGTGATCGCCATCTACCCGATCACGCCGTCCTCGCCCATGGGGGAGTGGGCTGACCAGTGGTCCGCCGAGAAGCAGACAAACATCTGGGGCACGATCCCGACCGTTATCGAGATGCAGAGCGAGGGCGGCGCGGCCGGCGCCGTGCACGGCTCCCTTCAGGCCGGCTCCCTCACGACCACGTTCACCTCGGCGCAGGGCCTGCTCCTGATGATCCCGAACATGTACAAGATCGCCGGAGAGCTGACGTCCACGGTCTTCCACGTGGCGGCCCGCTCCGTGGCGGCGCAGGCCCTGTCCATCTTCGGGGATCACAGCGACGTGATGGCCACCCGGGCCACCGGCTTCGCCCTGCTCGCCTCCAACTCGGTGCAGGAGGTGATGGATTTCGCCCTGGTCGCCCAGGCCGCCACGCTGGAGGCACGCGTCCCCTTCCTGCATTTCTTCGACGGGTTCCGCACGTCCCACGAGGTCATGCGGATCGAGCAACTCACCGTGGACGACCTGCGCGCCATGATGGACGACGAGCTGGTCCGGGCGCACCGGGCCCGGGCCATGTCGCCGGAGCGCCCGGTCCTGCGCGGCAGCGCCCAGAATCCGGACGTGTACTTCCAGGCCCGCGAGACGGTGAATCCCTACTACCTGGCCTGCCCCGCCATCGTTCAGAATGCCATGGACAAGTTCGCCCGGATCGTAGGGCGGCAGTATCGGCTGTTCGACTACGTGGGCGCTCCCGATGCCGAGCGCGTCATCGTGATGATGGGCTCGGGGGCCGAGGCGGCCCAGGAGACCGTGGAGTACCTGACCACGCGGGGCGAGAAGGTCGGGGTGTTGAAGGTCCGGCTGTACCGGCCCTTCTCCATCGAGCATTTCATCGCCGCCCTCCCGCCGACCGTCAAGACGATCGCCTGCCTGGACCGGACGAAGGAACCCGGTAGCGCGGGCGAGCCCCTGTACCTGGATGCCGTGACGGCGGTGAGCGAAGCCATGGCCTCAGGCACCGCCCCGTTCCCCACGGCCCCCCGCGTGATCGGCGGGCGCTACGGGCTCTCCTCCAAGGAATTCACCCCCGCCATGGTGAAGGGGATTCTCGACGAGATGGCCAAGCCCAGGCCCAAGAACCACTTCACCATCGGGATCACCGACGACGTGACCCACACCAGCCTGGCGTACGACCCGAGCTTCTCCACCGAGGCGCCCGAGACGGTCCGCTGCCTCTTCTACGGGCTGGGCGCCGACGGGACGGTGGGCGCCAACAAGAACTCCATCAAGATCATCGGCGAGGACACCGACAACTACGCCCAGGGCTACTTCGTCTACGACTCGAAGAAGGCCGGGGCGGTCACCATCTCGCACCTGCGCTTCGGCCCCAAGCCCATCCACTCCACCTACCTCATCACCGAGGCCAGCTTCGTCGCCTGCCACCAGTTCTCCTTCCTGGAGCGGCTGGACGTCCTCAAGTACGCCGCACCCGGCGCGACCTTCCTGCTCAACAGCCCGTACGGGCCGGAAGAGGTCTGGGATCATCTCCCCAAAACCGTCCAGGCCCAGATCATCGACAAGAAGCTTCGCTTCTTCGTCATTGATGCCTTCCAGGTCGCCCGCGATATCGGCATGGGCCAGCGCATCAACACCATCATGCAGCCCTGTTTCTTCGCCATCAGCGGGGTCATGCCCCGGGACCAAGCCATCGCCGCCATCAAGACTTCCATCGAGAAGACCTACGGCAAGCGGGGCGAGGCCATCGTCAAGAAAAACTTTGCGGCCGTGGACGCCGCGCTGGACCGGCTGCACGAGGTCAAGGTCCCGAGCCGGGTGAGCGCGACCTTCGACGTGCGGCCGCCGGTTCCCCCCGAGGCGCCCGCCTTCGTCCAGAAGGTGACGGCCGCCATCCTGGCCGGGGAGGGGGATGCCCTCCCGGTGAGCGCGCTCCCGGTGGACGGGACGTACCCCACCGCGACGACCAGGTGGGAGAAGCGGAACATCGCCCTGGAGATCCCCGTGTGGGATTCGGAGATCTGCATCCAGTGCGGCAAGTGCGTCCTGGTCTGCCCCCACGGTGTCCTCCGGGCCAAGGTGTACTCGCCCGACCTCTTGGCCGGGGCCCCGCCGACCTTCAAGTCGGCCCAGGCCCGCTGGCGGGAGTTCAAGGACCAGGTCTATTCGCTGCAGGTCGCCCCGGAGGATTGCACCGGGTGCCGGCTGTGCGTGGAGGTCTGCCCGGTCAAGAACAAGCAGGAGACGCGCCTCAAGGCCATCAACATGGCGCCCCAGCCCCCCCTGCGGGAGCAGGAACGGGTGAACTGGGACTTCTTCCTCACGCTCCCGGAGATGGATCGGGAGCCCCTGAGCCTGACCCAGGTCAAGGACATCCAGTTGTTCGAGCCGACCTTCGAGTTCTCCAGCGCCTGCGCGGGGTGCGGGGAGACCCCCTACCTCATCCTGATGAGCCGCCTGTTCGGCGATCGCTCGCTGGTGGCCAACGCCACCGGCTGCTCCTCCATCTACGGGGGGAACCTCCCCACCACCCCGTGGGCCGTCAACCGCGAGGGACGCGGTCCGGCGTGGTCCAACTCCCTCTTCGAAGACAACGCCGAGTTCGGCCTGGGGATGCGTCTGGCCCTGGATTACCAGCGCCAGTACGCAGAGCAGCTCCTCCGGAAGCTCTCGGGAACCTTGGGTGAGCAGGTGGTCGAGGCGCTGCTTTCCGCCGACCAGTCCACCGAGAGCGGCCTCACAACCCAGCGCGAGCGCGTGCGGCAGCTCAAACAGCGGCTGCAAGAGCTGAAGACCCCCGAGGCGCAGAACCTCCTCGCCCTGGCGGACGCCCTGGTCAAGAAGAGCGTCTGGATCATCGGCGGGGACGGGTGGGCGTACGACATCGGTTACGGCGGGCTGGACCACGTCCTGGCCTCGGGCCGGAACGTGAACATGCTGGTCCTGGACACCGAGGTCTACTCCAACACCGGCGGCCAGATGTCCAAGGCGACGCCGCGGGGCGCCGTCGCCAAGTTCGCGGCCGGCGGGAAGCCCCAGGTCAAAAAGGACCTGGCCATGCTGGCCATGACCTACGGCGACGTGTACGTGGCCCGGGTGGCCATGGGGGCCAACGACATGCAGACCGTAAAGGCCTTCCTGGAGGCCGAGGCCTTCGACGGGCCGTCCCTCATCGTGGCCTACTGCCACTGCATCGCCCACGGCTACGACATGGCCCACGGCCTGGACCAGCAGAAGGCCGCGGTCCAGTCGGGCTACTGGCCCCTCTTCCGCTACAATCCCGACCTGGCCAAGACCGGCAAGAACCCCCTGCAATTGGACTCCAAGGCGCCCAGCATCCCCCTGGAGAAATACGCCTACAACGAGACCCGGTACACCATGCTGGTCAAGAGCGACCCGCAGGCGGCCAAGCGGCTGCTCGACCTCGCCCAGGACGACGTGAAGAAGCGCTGGCGCCTGTACGAGCACTGGGCCGCCATGCAGGTGGATGGGGCCCCGAAGGAGAAAGCAACGGACAGCGCCACGGCCGAGGAGAAGCCCCGATGAGCATCGACCTGTCCACGACCTACCTCGGCCTGACCCTGAAGAACCCGCTGGTGGCGTCTGCCTCGCCGCTCACCGAGGATCTCGGCAACATCCGGCGGATGGAGGACGCGGGGGCTGCAGCCGTTGTGATGCATTCCCTGTTCGAGGAGCAGATCAACCTCGAAAGCCAGGAGCTGGACCGCTATCTGTCCCACGGGACGGAGAGCTTCGCCGAGTCCTTGAGCTACTTCCCGGATCTAACCGACTACAACCTGGGCCCGGAGGAGTATTTGGAGCACATCCGGCGCGCCAAGTCGGCCGTGAGGATTCCCGTGATCGGAAGCCTGAACGGGGTCTCCACGGGCGGTTGGATCCGCTATGCCAAACTGATCCAAGAGGCCGGGGCGGATGCCTTGGAGCTCAACGTGTACTTCATCCCCACCGACCCCGCTCTGAGCGGGACCCAGGTGGAACAGATGTACCTGGAGCTGGTGCGGGACGTGAAGGCCACGCTGAAGATCCCCGTGGCCGTCAAGCTCGGCCATGCCTTCTCCGCCATGGCGAATATGGCCCACCGTGTGGACCAGGCGGGGGCAAACGCCCTGGTGCTCTTCAACCGCTTCTACCAGCCTGATTTTGACCTGGAGAAGCTGGAGGCAGTGCCGACCCTGACGCTGAGCAGCTCCTACGAACTGCTCCTGCGACTGCACTGGGTGGCCATCCTCTTCGGGCACGTCCGCGCCGACCTGGCGGTCACGGGTGGCGTTCACACGGCTCACGATGTCCTGAAGGCCATGATGGCCGGGGCGCGGGTGGCGATGATGACCTCGGCCCTCCTGAAGAACGGGATCGGGCACTTCCGGACCGTGCTGGCCGGCCTGCTGGGTTGGATGGAAGAGCACGAATACGCCTCCATTCGCCAAATGCAGGGCAGCATGAGCTACCGGTCCGTGGCCAACCCTGCCGCCTTCGAGCGCGCCAACTACATGAAGGTGCTGAGCTCGTACACGCTCCGAACGTAGCCCATCCACCCGCACGGAATAGATACCTTCAGGAGTGGGTCGGCGACCCCGGTGGCACAGGATAATCTTCGCCCCCGCCGACGTCCTCCTCCAGTTGCCCCATCCACCAGACTCATACTTCCTGCCCCAGTCCTCCGGCGTCCTCGTCGATCACCTGCAGAATGCCCTTGATTTCCCAGTCGCGTCGGGGGTAAAATTAGTATTTGCGTACGACATGGGACCAATCGAGGGCCTCTTGGCCCCCACAGATGTCACGACGACCGTGATTTACACCCATGGCCTAACCAAGGGAGGTCACGGTGTCCGCAGCCTCGTCGATGACCTCTGAGCGGGTTTATACAGACTGCATAAACCCGATCGTAGAAACACGAACGTGGGGCGAAAGCCGTTGCTGGAAGATACGTTATGCAAATCAGGCCTGATGCGCTGAACGGGCTTATAAAGACAGCGGCTTTCTGCCATCACAGTTTTGGACAGACTGTATACTCATAGTTAGGCGGCAAATACACCAAAGGATGTCACGATGAACAATAAAGAAAGATTCTATCCAGAAGCGTTATTCGGCGGGTTCACAGATATCGATG
>Ga0209172_10001101_pt1 | contig 62536 bp, 47 predicted proteins | sample LarsenN4metaG_FD_184113 | JGI IMG/M metagenome (GOLD analysis project Ga0209172, IMG submission 184113) | Hot spring sediment bacterial and archeal communities from British Columbia, Canada, to study Microbial Dark Matter (Phase II) - Larsen... ...
CAAACTGCTCTTGAATCTATTTTCCCTCATATAGTTGTGTATCTTCTTTTACTTGATATTGAACGCCTTGCTCATCTTGCACTTAGTTGTGGTTTTGACATTCATATTTCCAGGTGCAAGAAATGAGTTAACGGTTTTAAGAAATCCCACTACTTCCAAAGGAACAGCAACCACAGATAGAGGCAATACTCAACCTGACTTTACAAAATATGCAGTTGTCACTAGATCAGTCACTTGCTGGTAAAACTTCAGATGTCAAGGAACATGAAATCAAACGCTGTCTTGGCAACTTAATCATCAGTCAAACTGCTGCTTATAGTCTCAGATTGCTGTTTAAAGAACTGAAGCAGTCTATTTAACTAATGTAATGTAACTGTTGACTCACCTAACGGGGAGTTATTTTACGGTTCATTGTCGGGCTAAAGTGAAATTGATATCTTGATAAAAAAAAGTTTTCAAATGACCATTTACTTTTATAAAGTTTGGCAGCCTTTCGGCTGTTTTTCTAACTTTTCTGCTCACGGTATTGAAATTCAAGGGATTTACTGGCCAACAGTAGAGCATTACTATCAAGCACAAAAGTTTGCAGGAAGCGCAGATGCAATGATTATCCCCGTTATTCGAGCAGCTAAAACTCCAGAAGAGGCAGCCGCTTTAGGACGATGTACCAGCCGCAGACTGCGCTCAGATTGGGATTTAGTCAAAATCCCAGTAATGCGAGAAGCGGTTTGGGAAAAGTTTCTTACCCATCCTGATATTCAAGAAACTTTACTGAGTACCGGGAATGAACTTTTAGTAGAAAATTCACCTATTGATTATTTTTGGGGTTGTGGTATGGATAAAACTGGTCAAAACCATCTTGGTAAAGTTCTGATGAGTGTGCGTGAAGACCTCCGTAATTTACACATCAGTAATTCAAAATACTCCTGCCAAGAAGCCAGCTACAAAATTCAAAATACCCTACGGGAAGGCAAAACTACCAAATGAACAATCTATACTCTATAAGTATTTTGGTTATACATTGTATACAAAATAGATGTGATTGCAATAGTTGATTAGCTCTAATTATCCGCGATGATTGGGGTGATAATTGAAAGGGAGGAGAAGCGGTCTAATCAATATTTCAACAGGCTTGATTCGTTGATTACGGCTAGTTAAATGTTAAGTTAATTACTTGAAGTCAGATTTTTATATCCTCCTATAAACTAGGAGGATTTTCAATGATAAATTTCCAGAATTTTTTTAGCATAGCCAGAGAGTATATAAGAAAATAAATATGTTTTAACAAGAGTGTAGAACTCAGAAATAAACAAATCTAAGCCTGAATTAATAGAATTTAAACCTTCTTTAATATTAAAAAATCCACCTATAAAAGCATGGAATTTTTCGGATTCTTATTCCTCTTGATTTAAAGAAAAAAATCTTCAAAGAAAAAACATTTTTTCTTGTCTAATTTAGATATTTTCACCGAATTCACAGAAAAAGTCAGCAGGTAAAATTAAAATCATTATTAATAAAATATTTTACCCTGATATCAGTGAAAAACCAGGGTCAAATTTTCTGAATTAGATATTGGGTTTAGATGTTGGCAGGAAAAATTGTCTTGTTTAGGTGTAACAGTTAATGAAATCTACGGATAAAACGAGTAGTTTGCCGCCCAATTTTGAGCAAGAAAGTTTATTACATCGGATCACCAGTCGAATCAGGCGATCGCTAGAACTAAAAGAAATTTTAACAGCTACAGTTGCTGAAATCCGTGAATTTTTAGCTACAGACCGAGTCGTGGTGTATCGATTTGATGCTGATGCTAGTGGCGAGGTTATTGCTGAGTCTCTGCTGGGACAAAATTTACCATCTTTACTAGGATTACATTTTCCTGCCAATGATCTCCCCCAAGAAGCAAGACAGATGTTTCTCTGGGCAAAACAACGCTCAATTGTAGATGTATCTACCGGCAAAATTGGGCTATCTCCATTAAATTCACCAGACAAAGCCCAAACTCTATTAGATGAAAATATCTACTATCGCTCAGTAGATCCATGCCATTTAGAATACTTACAGGCGATGGGTGTACAGTCTTCTTTGGTATTACCGATTGTCTTGTCTGACTTGCAAGAACCATCCACACAGCCAGAACTTTGGGGACTATTGGTATCACATCATAGTCAACCACATACTATTGACCGTCAAGAACTAAAATTAGTTCAGCAAATTACTGACCAAGTAGCGATCGCGATCGCACAAAGCCATCTTCTGAGTGCAACTCGCGCCCAACAACAGCGAGAAGCTGTAATTAACCGCATCAGTCACCTCTTACACAAGCAACCTAACATCGAATTGCAAGCAGCCTTAGAAGCAACTATCACTGCTTTAGGTGCTACAGGTGGCAGACTTTATTTAGAAAAAACTCAAGAACTCTACACTTACGGTGAGCAACCGCGTCTACCCCGTGAGTTGGACAAAAGCCTGATTGAACAGCATCCTATGTGGCTAACCTGGATGGCTGAGTCTAAACCGGATCAAGTTTGGGCAATTCCTGACCTTTATAAAGAAACACAATTACCAATTTTAAGTTTTGCATTTCAGTCTACTGCCATTCGCGGCATACTGGTCATACCTCTACACTATCGCCAACGCTTCGTCGGAGTTATGAGTATTTTTCGCCCCGAATGGGATACAGAAATTTTATGGGCGGGAAGGTGTGAAGATAATCAACGTCAAAGGCTACCAAAGCTATCTTTTGATGTTTGGCGTGAATCAAGAAAAGGCCAAGCACCGCAATGGAGTACAGCAGAAATCGCTCTAGGAAAAACTTTGGCCTCTGATTTTGCTGTGGCAATTCAACAGCTACATACACATCAACAGTTAGAGATACTGAACTTGGACTTAGAATGTCGGGTCAAAGAACAAACTGCTGAGTTAGAAAAATCATTCCTAATTACCAAAGTTATTAAGCAAGTTACAGAGCAAATCCGCAGTACCTTAGATTTACAAACTACGCTACAAACTATTGTGGCAGAAGTCCGTTTCCTGATCAATTCAGACCGGGTGTTAATTTATCAGATGATGGGAGAATCGGATGGCGAGGTAATTGTAGAAGAATTGAATGGCAATTGGGATTCAGTTTTAGGATTGAAAATGCCATCAGGATGTCTCCCCAATGAGTATGCTCGTCTCTTTTTTCGTGGTCGGGTACGGGCAATTAATAATGTTGCCATAGCTTCTTTAAGCGATTGTCATCGAGAATTTTTGCAGAGTTTGCAAATAAAAGCCAATTTGGTTGTTCCTATTAATATGGGTCAAAAACTTTGGGGATTACTGATTGCTCATCAATGTCATACGCCCAGAGATTGGCAAGAGGCAGAAATAGATTTATTACAGCAGCTAGCAGATCAAGCAGCGATCGCAATTTATCAAGCCCAACTCTACGAACAAAGTTGCCAAGCTGAAACCGCAGCCAAAGCCCAAGCTACGCAGTTAGAAAAAGCTTTACTACAACTACAAGAAACCCAAACTAAATTAATTCAACATGAAAAAATGTCCAGCTTAGGACAGTTAGTAGCAGGCATAGCTCATGAAATCAACAATCCTATCAACTTTATTCACGGCAACCTCTGCCATGCTAGTGATTACGCTCAACAATTACTAGAACTGATAGCACTTTATCAAACTTACCATCCTCAGCCGCATAGTCAAATTTCCCAAGCATTAGAAGATATAGATTTAGATTTTTTAGTTGAAGATTTAGCAAAAATTATTGCTTCTATGCAATCAGGTGCAGATCGCATCCGTTCTATAGTTTTATCATTACGTAACTTTTCTCGTCTGGATGAAGCAGACCATAAGTTAGCTAATATTCATGAAGGGATTAATAACACTTTATTAATTTTGCAACACCGACTCAAAGCAAATGCTCATAGTTCTGCTATTGAGATCATTAAAGATTATGGAGATTTACCATTAGTAGAATGCTACGCCGGACAGATGAATCAAGTATTCATGAATGTATTTGCTAATGCTATTGATGCCTTAGAAGAAGATAGAGAGAATCATCGTATAGTACCAAAAATTTGCATTTCCACCCAAATTTCTGCCGATAAAGCCCAGATTCTCATTCGCATTGCTGACAATGGCCCAGGTATGAAACCAGAGATCAAAAACCGCATTTTTGATCCCTTTTTCACTACTAAGTCAGTAGGTAAGGGAACAGGTTTAGGATTAGCCATCAGTTATCAGATTGTTGTGGAAAAACACAGTGGAGTGATGGAATGTATCTCCGAAATCGGTAAGGGGACAGAGTTCTGGATTGAAATACCTGTGAAACTCAAAACGAAAATCAATCCTGCTGTGATGATTCAGCAATCGTTGCAGTAAATCAAATTTATTCCACTTCACAACCATCTTGTTCTGGATGGTATGTATAAATCAAATTTTCTGTGTGTTTGTGTTACAAAACTTAAATATAAATGAGTTTTTACTTTTGGAAACAAATATGATATTTGATACTGTTAGCTTGTAAAAGCCTTGATATTACTGGATAAGACACCTATTTAATCAGCAAAAATGGTAAAGTTTGTTTGCAAGTAATTCCATAATTATCTACAGGTGCTAATGTATTAATTGAAGCTATAAAGCTTCCCTGGCAGATGTAACAGCTAGAGTGTAGTTAGTATAAGAGGTAAAAACGCTGTTGAATTTCATATCTGTCTCGTTGAAAACCGACAACACCCAACGCGAAAGTTAATATTTCCTCAAATATCTGAAAATGGGGGCAATGTAACTGCTTTTCGTTCCTTTTCAAAGGGGTGAAACAGATTATATCCCTGGAAGAAATGCACTGAAAGAGGAAGTAGATAGAACTAGTAGACGGTTGGGTGTTGTTGTGTTGAGGAATAGTATTCAATTTACTGTTAAGCCTTGAAATTACACAATCACCTATGAGGTTAGAGGTTGATTGACTATTGAATATGAACCGTCAGCAATCAATAGTTAACAAAATAAGTGTAAGCATGAAGTAAAAGGTATTGAGAAGTAAAGTTTAGTTGCGAAAATCCTTCTCTTAATCTATGAATGCTAATCTATTAATTGAAGCTACAAAGCTTCCCTGGCAGATGTAACAGCTAGAGTGTAGTTAGTATAAGAGGTAAAAAACGCTGTTGAATTTCATATCTGTCTCGTTGAAAACCGGCAACACCCAACGCGAAAGTTAATATTTCCTCAAATATCCAAAAATGAGGGCAATGTAACTGTTTTTGATGCCTTTAAAAAGGGGTAAAACAGATTAGATCCCTAGATATAATTAGCAAGGAGAGGAAGTAGTTATAACTAGTAGATGCTTGGGTGTTGTTGTGTGTAGATATATTTTTCATGAGCATCCCTAATTAGTTGAAAATGCGAAAATTCGCCCTGAGTCGCAACCACAGGATTTTTAAATTAAGATTGATTTAAAATTTCAAACAGAAAACCGCAAATTTCTTGTCTCCTCTGCTTCCTAGCTTGAAAATATTGAATGTGGGTAGGGGTGTAAAAGTTTGGGGTAAAGATTTGTTTCCAATCCCTAAATTATTTTTTATTAGGGACTTCCAGAAAATAAATTATTCAATGGGTCAGAGCAAAGATGATCATTGTATTCTTCCTCCCCTGCTTCCCCTGCTACCCTGCCTCCCATGCTTACCAAAGCGATTGTATATTTTTTTAGTTGTAAGTCCCTTATGCTTGGCTAATAAGACTTCTTTAATCTGGACTACTTTCTTTTGACAGATGAGAGACTCAGTGTAAAATTATACGCAAATAAACATAGACAGTTAAGATAGCGTCTTATGTCAATCATTGCGCTCAGAGCATGGTATCTCCAGGACTATGAACCTATTTCAGAACTGGAAAAACGTCCGCCAGACATTCGCCTTAGTAAAAAAAGTCTGCTGAGATCCGCGTTACGTGCGGATTTTTTAGAAGATAGTGACGAAGTTAAACAATCTACTTGGTTTGGACGCTACCTAGAAGGGGAAAACATTGAATTTTACGTTGAAGGTAGTGGTGGCTACTGTGTTGCGAATATTGACTTAATCAGTCATGAAATTTATTTCACGAAACAGGCGGTGTTAGGGCAGTTAGAACCTACAATTTTTTTCTCGTATCAAATTGAGTATGCCGCTGCTAGTGATGCGCTCAAAGAGGGATTGCAAAAAAGTTTAGAGACTTTAAACTTGCGATCGCGTCTCCCCCTCACGTTAGTAGAATCATATCGTCCCAGCAACGCACCAATCCGTCTCAACCGCACCGTGATGCGTAAAATTCGCAGAAGTTTGCTGTTTATCGCTGACACTACGCCCATTGCTAGTATTGATGGCGAAGCAACCCAGCAAGTAATTCCTAGTCCGAATGTGTGTGTGGAAATTGGCTACGCCATTCAAAGCAAACGTTCTGAACAAATTTTGCTAGCACAAATGCAACGCCAGGACATTGAAGGTCAATTTCCCTTTGATTTGCCCACCCAGCAAATTTTACAATTTAAGGATATTAAAGACTTAAATAAAATCCTCATCAAATCAATTGAAACTCAACTAGCCAGATTTAAGTTGTTTTTTTGAATAATTGCACAGGTTTATTTTGCAGTTCTGTAGCAATCAATTGTACTCGTTCAACAACATCAATCATGTATTGATAATCAGGTATTTGTCCATTAGGGACATACCCAACTTCTTGAGCCGAAACACCAGGAAACTCACCCATCACTTTGCGGATAAATGCTTGGCGATCGCTTGTGATGGTGGGACTCATTAAAACTGAGCCAGGAGGGACGTAGTGAGGATCTGTGTAGAGTATTTTTAGCTCATTTTGAGTAACTGGGGAACTGTAGAGATTAAATTCTGCCAGTGAAATCGCACCAGCCGCAACTTTCCCTTCTGCTACCCACTCTAGAAGTGTTTTTGGTGTTGGTGCAAACATGATTTCCGCTAGGGTTAAACCGTACAGATTATACAGGGGGAAATAATATCCTGTGGCTGAACCTGCTTGGCCTAAAGCGACAATTTTACCTTGTAGCTGCTTTAAATCACTGATGGGGTTATCTTTACGCACTACAAATATTGAGCGTAAATTGTTCACACCCACTAATGGGAAAATCGGGACGTATTGAGAACGCGCGATCGCCACGGCTGCTAACCCTGGTGGTGCGAACACCAAAGACCAAGCTTGAGCCTGTAAACGCTCAATCGCTTTATTCTCATTAAAAGTAGGCTCTAGTTGAATGCTGGCTTTGGTTTTTTCTGCTAAATAACGATTGAATTTCGCATACTTGTTAATTACTTCTGCATCGCCATCATAATCAATCACACCTATAGTTAATCTACCTTGATAAGTTGGTGCTGATGAGCATCTAGCAACTGCCAACCCTAGCAAATTTAACAGCAAAAAACGACGTGAAAATCTCCACATTATCACTATGTTTATCTTGATTTTTTCTTAAACCTGATTGATTAAAATCATACCTAAACTGACGACATAGAACAATTTTAATATTTATTTACTTTTTATTGTTATCTGTTGCTCTTAAATCTGATAAGATATTCTATTATTTTTGCATAAATCTTATTATAAATCATGTTGAATAACTTAAAAATTGGCACTAAATTCAATTTACTTTTAATATTAGTGTTTATAGTCAGTATTTGTGTAAGTGGTGCTATCTTATCAAGCGTATTACAACAACGAGCGCAGAAAGAAGTCAGTTCTCAAGCACTACTGTTGATGAAAACCATTAACTCAGTCAGAAGCTATACACAAGAACGGATAAATCCTTTATTAGCACCGCAACTAGAAACAGCAACCGCGTTTATTCCAGAAACAGTCCCAGCTTTTTCCGCCACAGAAGTATTTGAAAATTTTCGCAAAACCGAAGGAAATGAAAATTTCCTCTACAAAGAAGCCACACTCAATCCTACTAACTTAAGAGATAAAGCTGATGATTTTGAAAGCCAACTAGTAGAAAGATTTCGCAGAGAATCCCAAACTAAGGAAATTGTAGGTTTTCGCTCTTTGCCTGAAGGTGAAGTCTTTTATATTGCTAGACCTCTAGCAATTACAAAACAGACTTGTCTGCGATGTCATTCTACACCAGAACTAGCTCCCAAGAGTCAGTTAACTACCTATGGAACAAAAAATGGTTTTGGATGGACACTGAATGAAATTGTAGCGTCTCAAATCATTTCTGTACCTTCCAAAGAGATTTTTAATCATGCCCGTAGTAGTTGGTCATTGATTATGGGTTTGTTAATTGCAATCTTTGCAGTAGTGCTATTTTTAATTAATTTTTTAATCAAAAAAACCGTCATCCAGCGTATTAAAAATATAGAGAAAATTGCTCAAAAAGTTAGCACTGGTGACATGAGTGCTGATTTTGATGAAACTGCAAAAGATGAAATTGGCGGTTTAGCAGCAGCATTCAATCGCATGAAATCTAGCTTAAAAATAGCTATGGATATGCTAAATCAACAAGGATATTAGAGAAAATATTGTTTTTAAGTATATAGTCTAAATACAGTGTAGACACTTTAAGGTGTAATTCCCAGAGATTTGCAGCCAAGTCATTGTCGGGTAGTATTTTCAGTGTGATATCTGACTCGACTGATAAAATTACATACTGTTCCGTGATGCTGCAACTTATTCAATTTCAAAAGATTGAATCATTTTTTCTGCTAAAGGCAGAAATTTATCATAATCGTCTATCGTAGCCGTGTAAGTAATGACATAGGTCTGCTCATCTTTGAGAGTCCAAATTTGCAGATTTTTTAACCTAGTATTTTCATTCTTCCCGGTAAAAATTAATTGATAAGCCCTTTTATTGGCTAAAGTAGCGGTACTTGTACTGACAATATTAGCCTCTGGCAACGTGTTTTTGATTTCCTGAATAAATAAATTCTTCGATTCATCCAATGTACCAGCAAATTTTCCCACATTAATCGTTAATTTATCTTGGAAGTTATTAGCATCATTCTGTTTGGGCGATAAAAAAGTTACTAATTCTTGAGTCAGAATATTTTGTATATCTTGTCTTTCCCAGTTTGGAGGATATTTGATCTTGATACCTGCACTATCATTTGTATAACTTAATAAATTGTCTTTGGGAATTATCGCTTGTAACAACAGGATAATTACTGGCATAATAGCAACGATTATTCCTAAGCCAATTAATATTGTTCTATTTAAAGCTTTAGATGAGATTTTTTTGACAGCTTGCAAAGCTTCCTCTGCTGACTGGTAGCGTTGACGAAAATCATAACGCACCATTTTATCCAATAAATTCGCTAATTTGGGACTAACTTTTACTTGTTTACGCCACTCTATTTCACCCGTCTCAGGGTGTCTTGGTAGCCCTTGACTACCAACATGAGGAAAGTTTATTCCTGTTAAAGCTTGAATGCCAATAATACCAACCGCATAAATATCACTGCTTAATTTCGGTACTTGATTAGCTTGCTCACTAGGCATATAACCAGGTGTACCAATGGCGACAGTCATATTTATTTGTCCATCAACACTGGTTTTCTGTACACTCATTTGTTTGACTGCGCCAAAGTCAATTAAAACTATTTTGCCATCTGAAGTCCTGCGCCGAATATTGGCTGGTTTGATATCACGGTGAATAACATTTTGTTGGTGAACAAATACTAAAACTTCCAGAATCTCATGTAAAAGTTTGATGACTTGAGTCTCAGCTAACGGTTGTTTTAGCGGCGGTAATTCTTCGCAAAGGTCGTGTCCGGGAATGAATTCTTGGACTAAGTAAAATTCTTGATTTTCTTCAAAATGCGCCAACAATTGAGGAATTTGGTCATGTTTTCCCAGTTTTTCTAAAGTGACCGCTTCTAGTTGGAATAAACGTTTGGCTTCCTGTAAGGTATATGGATCATGGGAGAGTGGTTTAAATTGCTTGACAACACACTGCGGATTCCCTGGACGTTGGATATCTTGAGCAATAAAAGTTGTACTAAATCCACCTCCACCCAACTGCGTGAGAATTTGGTAGCGTCCACCTACTGTCTGCCCCAGCATTAAATTTACCATTTTCCCTAGAAGTAATCACTTACTAACTCTTTAATTATTGATTTTTACACATAGTTTGTAACTTCTTGTTTGCCGTCAATTATTTGACTTTTTTTGCAGGAAGTTAAAATAAGCATTTAATTTTAGGCGAAAATTCATTAATTGATGGTTTAATTGTATCTATTTGTGATGGAGTTAAGATTGAGCCAACCTTAACTTTAAATGTCCTATACAAGTAAATAATATAACGATTAGCTTATGAGTCTGAGCCTGTGCATGATTGTGAAAAACGAAGCCACCGCACTGCCTAAATGCTTGAGCAGTGTGAAAAATGTTGTGGATGAAATGGTAGTTCTGGATACAGGCTCTATAGATCGCACCCCGAATATTGCCCAAGAATTTGGTGCTAAGGTACATTATTTCGCATGGTGTAATGACTTTAGTGCGGCTCGCAATGCTGCTTTAAAATATGTCACAGGTGATTGGGTTTTAGTCTTAGATGCAGATGAGGCTTTGACACCCGCAATTGTGCCACAGATTAAAGAGGCGATCGCCAGAGATGAATATCTGCTGATTAACCTTGTGCGTCACGAAGTCGAGGCGGAACAATCTCCTTATTCTCTGGTGTCGCGTCTGTTTCGCAACCATCCTCAGATTCGTTTTGAGCGTCCCTATCATGCCTTAATCGATGATAGTGTTGCAGTTCTTCTAGAAACAGAACCCCATTGGGAAATCGGCTATTTACCGGGTATTGCAATTCTCCATTCCGGTTATCAAAAAACTGCGATCGCGCAAAACGACAAGTACGCCAAAGCCCAAGCCACAATGGAAAGCTTCTTAGCAAAGCACCCTCATGATCCTTATGTTTGCAGTAAGTTAGGAGCTTTGTATGTAGAAATGGGTAAACTTAACCAAGGAATGGAGTTATTAAACCGAGGTATTGCAGCCTGTAAGGAAAACTATGAAGTTTTATATGAATTAAATTATCATTTAGGCATTGCCTACAGTCGTTTAAATCATCCCCAACAGGCGATTTCCCATTACCAAGCAGCGATTAAATTACCTATTTATCCCATACTCAAATTAGGTGCATATAACAATTTAGGGAACTTACTCAAAGCAGCCGGAGATATCAACGGAGCGAAAAAAGCTTATGAAACAGCGTTAAAGATTGACCCTAACTTTGCTATGGGATATTACAATTTGGGGATGATATATAAAGCTTTGGGGATGTTTACAGATGCGATCGCAGCTTACCAAAAAGCGATTCGACTGCAACCTAAATATGCCGAAGCTTATCAAAATTTAGGTGTAGTGCAGCTGAAAGTTGGTAATGTGCAAGCAAGTATCACTGCTTTTAAAAATGCCATTCTCCTGCATGAACAAAGCAACCCAGACGAAGCGAGAAGATTACGTCAGGGGTTGCGAGAAATGGGTTTAGTGTAAAGAAAAGCTGGAATTATCCATTTTTTCCCTTATTAACCTGCAATCTGCTGTAAATCTCACTGAATCTACCGATTGGACAGATTCCCCATTTTTACACCAATATCAGCAGGTTTGCCGAAATAGGGAAAGCTCGTTACGAGTAAATCTACTCCTGTGCTGGCGTATTCTTGAACGTTATCTAAGGTAATTCCCCCAGCTACCGCGAGTTTAATCCTGGGATACTGATTTTTTAGTGACGGTACTACAGACTTGAGGTCAGCACAGGAAACCTTATCAAACTGAATCATATCAACTCCAGCTTGCGCGATCGCCCAGGCATCGGCGATAGTTTCCACTTCCATCGCAATTTTGTGTTCCTGAAAGCGTTGTTTGAGTGCTGGTAAGCATTCCAAGAGTCCTGACATTCCACCCAGATAGGTCAGATGTTCCTTGAAGATGAGAATACTCTCAGATAACCCCAAACGATGCGGAATTGCACCACCTGCTAAGATAGCCTTCATGGATAGCGCACGTGTACCAGGAAAGACTTTACGCGTACCGACAATTCCCACTGACGGATTAACCTGATGAGCCGCCTTAACTAAATTATTAGTACGAGTAGCAATCCCAGAAGCATATTCCAGCAAATTAAGTGCAATTCTCCAGGCAATATGCAAAGCTTCGGCTGAACCTGTCGCTTTCAGGATGAGTTGTTTTTCCGCTACGGTAGTGCTACTTTCAACCTGAGAAAGAACTGTCGCACCACACTGCTCAAAAACTCTAGCAGCTTCTTCTGTCGCACAGACTACCATTGGATGACGGGAATGAAATTCAATTTCACCTGGTTGCTTACCAATACCAAGTCCCAAGGTGGTCAAATCAAAATAAGGAACGTCTTCTTCAATGAGTTGAGCGATCGCTGCATCTGAAAGTATATTTCTCATAGGTTAATTGTCATTAGTCATTAATTGTTCACCCCTACACCCTTTTTTAAAAAAGTTGAATTCCTCGCGCCAAAACTGCTGCTAATAATGGAATGAGCGCAAACCCAAATAACTCTCCTCTAATTAGCCAAGAGAGTCGCTGTAATTGCGGTAATTCCATCTGAGGAGGTTGATTATTTCGCAAGTTTTTAATCCACGACAGAAACGAAAAGGTAGGATATAAAGACAATAAACTCACTAAGATAAAAATACCAACCTTAGTGTAAAACACTAGACTGCTGAGATAGTAATCAGTGCCTTTACCAAAGTAAATAACTCTCAATACGCCTGTGATGAGAATTGTGACAGCAGATAAACCATAAATAGCATCTGCTATCACCACTTTCCACGCTGCTTCTAGGCTGATATCTTTGCTCAAGTTTTGGCTTTCAACCACTAACGCCCCAAACGCCACCATGAAGCTTAGATAATGTAAATATGCCGTGATAGCACTTTCCCACATTGCTTGTCCTGTAATATATTTATGTGTGCGCCCATACCTTCTCTACAAGAACTTTGATGTAGTAATTGAGAAGTGCTTTTCAAGGTAGGGCAACTTGATTTGGATAACTGTATTTAATATAACCATATAGCTATATAACAGTAAATATTAGCAAGCTAATATCAAGTTTAAATTCACTTGCTCTTGTGTGGGAATGTTGCAGATCAAAAGCTTGGGAATTTAAAAAGCAGTGCATTCCTGTGTCAGATTTTCAACATGAGAAGAAAATCTCAATATTCAGCCGGTTGCAGTGTTTGCTTAGTATCTCCACTGCGTCGTGCCAATTTCTGTTCCCAACAACGCAGTATATTTTGAGTATTTTGTTGTTATCTACCAACTTTTTATCAAAAAGGTTGGTAAATTATGAATTGAAGTGAAAATTAAAATCTTAATTCGGCTATTTTGAGTCATGAATCCAGACATAAATTAGCCCAAGTCAATTTCCGTATATCATTCTGTCTCAAATAAACCATGCCATTGGACTTGTCACCACTTTGGATATCACTCAAAACTTCTCTTCTGGCAACATTTATTACCTTCTTTTTGGGTATTGCTGCTGCTTATTGGATGCTGAATTATCACGGCAAAGGCAAGTCGCTGATTGAAGGTATCTTTGTCGCTCCCTTGATTTTACCTCCTACGGTTGTGGGCTTTATGCTGTTGCTGTTTTTTGGTAAAAACGGCCCTGTAGGGCAACTCATGCAGCCTTTCGACATCACAATTGTATTTACATGGTATGGGGCAGCGATCGCGGCTACAGTAGTATCTTTTCCTCTGATGTATAAAACTGCATTAGGGGCTTTTGAACAAATTGATAGTAATTTACTGCGGGTAGCTAGAACCCTCGGAGCTAGAGAGACAACCATCTTTTGGCGCATCAGTTTACCTTTAGCACTACCAGGTATTGTGGCTGCTACCACCTTAGCCTTTACCCGTGCCTTGGGAGAATTCGGCGCAACCCTCATGTTAGCTGGAAATATCCCTGGACAAACGCAGACAATCCCAATGGCAATTTATTTTGCAGTGGAAGCTGGAGCAACTGAGGAAGCTTGGTTTTGGGCAATTATGATTATGGCAATTTCTCTGTCGGGGATTATTGCTGTCAACTTTTGGCAAGAAGTGAGGGAAAAGAGAAGATGGGGAGATAAACAGAGAAGTCGATTCAGGAAACAAGGACAAGAAAACGAGGCTGTGTTATTATCTGCGCCTACTTCTGAGGTGGAATTGCTTGTAGATATAGAACAACATTTACCGAGTTTTGATCTACAAGTAGCTTTCAGTACCGATGAGCGACCTCTAGGATTGTTAGGGGGTTCAGGTGCAGGTAAAAGTATGATTTTGCGCTGTCTTGCTGGGATTGAAACACCTACAAAGGGGCGTATAGTTTTAAATGGCAGAGTACTATTTGACTCGCAACAAGGAATTAACATCCCTAGCCGCGATCGCCGCATCGGTTTTTTAGTGCAGAATTATGCCTTGTTTCCCCATATGACCGTCGCACAAAACATTGCCTTTGGCTTACCTCAAGGACTATCCGCCACAAGTATACGAGCGCAGGTAGAAGAACAACTAGTGGCTATGCAACTACAGGGATTAGGCGATCGCTATCCGCACCAACTTTCTGGAGGTCAACAACAACGAGTAGCTTTAGCTAGAGCTTTAGCTAGTCAACCAGAAGCCTTGCTGTTAGATGAACCATTTTCTGCCCTCGATACCCACCTGCGGAGTCAATTAGAACAACAAATGACAGAAACCCTGAGCAATTACCAGGGTGTGTCTATATTTGTTACCCACAACATGGAAGAAGCTTATCGAATCTGCCCGAATCTCTTAGTATTGGAAGAGGGTAGACCAGTGCATCATGGTTCTCGATACGAAATTTTTGAGCATCCTGCGACTGTAAGTGTTGCACAAATTACAGGTTGCAAGAATTTCTCTCATGCTGTTATGAATTCAGCCCGCGAAATAGAAGCAATTGATTGGGGTTGCAGCCTCAAAGTCATTGAACAAGATGAGCAGGAATTATCTCATGTAGGCATTCGCGCTCATCACATCGCCTTTACCAACAACCCAGATCAGGAAAATACCTTTCCTTGTTGGCTAGTGCGGACAAGTGAAACACCCCACCGCATCACATTATTTTTAAAACTTCATTCACCAGCTAATAACCCACAAGACTACCACCTACAAGCAGAAGTCTTCAAGGAAAAATGGCTAACTATTAAAGACCAATCATTCCCTTGGCACGTCAAATTAGATCCTCTGCACTTAATTTTGATGAATTAATTTAACAAGTTCACTCTCTCAAGGGCGAATTTATTTACCTTCAGTGGCGTAGATTTAGGAGAAGCTAAAAGTATTGTATTTACTATATTAGACATACTGCTCATGAATTTTTAAATATCAGCTGCATATGGTTGTAGCCAGATAGATAGAAACATAAAACCCTGATAATAACAGGCTTTTAAGTCCGTCAAATATCAACTGCTATAAAATACAAAATTAACCCTCTTAATATTCACAAGGGGGTGATACCCATTCTCTATGAAGTTGTACCAAATAAATCATGTAGAGACGTTGCATGCAACGTCTCTACATTGCAGAATAAAGTGCATCTTCATTAAAAAATGGTATTACGTTAATTCTGAACATCCATCCCCTAGAATCGGAATGTAGTCCGAAAAACACCCGTATAAATTGTATCATTGTTACTGTTATGTTCTGGATTAAATATGACAATTAATCCTGGTGTAATCGCAATATTACTATTAACTTGGTAACGATACAAAGCTTCTACATGGAAAGATGTATCTGTATCTTCACGCCGATTACTAGTAGGAGTTATAACAGCAGGGCCAAAGTCATTACTAGTAACTTTTGGTGGTTGTCCAAAAATTAGACCGCCCAAATTCCCCTTTCTACCCAAATCAGGAAAAGCTAAAGTTACAGCCCAGTTCCAAATATCTGCTTGATCACCACGATTCACATTTGTACCAGAACTGACTTCGGCGATCGCTTGAGTATATCCCACCCATCCAGAGAGAACAAATTGAGGATTGAAAATATAGCTACTTTGTAAACTGTAATGGTTAGCAGAAGTAGCAATCCCAGCACCAAAGGGAGTATTAGCAAAGGTACTACCATAAGCACCAGAAACCGTCACATCCCCAGCCCCACCACTCAGATAAGAGTGGGCATAGCTCAAACCCAGAGTAAAGTTTTTATTGGGTCGAAATTCTAACTGCGCCAATGCTCCATAGCTACCATCAAATAAGCCTCTACCGGGTGTAGGTTCATTACCTCGTCTAGCAATATATCCCCCCGACAAAGTGACAGCATCACTCAACTGAAAAATCGCACTGATTCCTGAACCTGTATTACTCCCAGAACCAGTGTTACTGGCGCGGTAAATCGAGGAGAAGCGACCAAAGCGTGATATTGCACCACTTGGAGCTGATGCTAACAACGGGTTAATCGTATTGAAGTTGTCGTAAAACTCCCCACCAATGGCATCAACAATGACGTTAAGGCGATCGCCTACAGGAAAGCGATAGAATAATTTACCTAATTGGACGCTGTTATCCAAATTATTAGTTGAGTCCCACCCCAGACGACTCATATTAGTTCCTGTGACTGGAGCATTAAAAGCTGTAGTATTGGTAGCTTCCAAACGAGCAAACAAACGATCTTGGCCAGTGAAGCTAGAGATGAGGTTTATGCGGACGCGATCGGCAAAAATAGCATTATCTTGTAAGTCTCGTCCTGCACTTCCATAAGCACTGTTTTTAGCAGCTTCTCGCCTAGCACCAGCAGGTTGAGCATTGATAGTCCGCCATTGGTCAGAGTTTAAAGCTCTATCTTCACCAAATACACCACCAGCAGTAAAAATAATCTCTGCGTTTAACTTGGTAGTGGCAGAAAATTGTTGACTTTTTAAGGTAGCTGTACGTCCTTCTAAACTATCAACCCTCCCACGCAGTTCTGTTAATCCTTCTGCAAACTCTTCTTGCAGTCTTTGTAGTGTTGCTAGGTCTTCTTTTGTGACCAAATCCGCCGTACTTGTTCCTATCAGTTCATTAATGCGATTCAAACAAGCATTCAAACCGGCCGCAAACTCATAACGAGTCATGGCGCGATTGCCCCGAAAGCTACTGTCGGGATATCCAGCAATACAACCGTAACGCTCAACTAAAGATTGCAAAGCTTGAAAAGCCCAATCTGTTGGCTGCACATCTGATAGTTGGGACACTGATGTCACTTGACTCATCAGAGCCTTATCTCTTACGTCTTCTTGTGTTTGCATCTGTGCAATGTCCCCTTCTACTGGAGATGCTGATGCAACTTGAGTCATGATTACATGTACTCCCAGCAGTATAGGAGCTACATAACAAGACTTCCATACAATATTTGACATTGACCTCACACCTGAAAACTTCCTACCAATCTAGTTGGTATAAAACAAATTAATATATATTGTTTCCTAAAAAAAGTAGCTTTTGTTACTGAATCTCTTAAAAAGATATCTGGTGCGATCGCTTAATTGTTGCAATTCTCTGACTTAAACGGATTGATTTATACCAACATACTTGGTAGAGTATTTTCATCCATTAAATCATCATTAATCCTCAAAGACTAAGGCTTTTAAGCTCAATGCAACCACTGTTTGAGTATTATTTGCCAGAAATTCAAGCAGTAGTCTAAATAATTTATGGCTATATACCAACCATGAAAAAGCAGTTTTTTGCCTTTTCATTGATAGCTTATGCTGTCAATGTCATATTACCAACCCCAATATTAGCCGTTACCTTATATGGTGCTGGTAGTTTGCGAAATAGCTTAACGGAAGTAGCACAAGCTTTTACTACAGAGTATGGCATCACTGTAAATACCTACTTTGGCCCCTCAGGTTTAACAAGAGAAAAAATAGAACAGGAAATATTAACGACAGGTAAATCAGCTGATGTCTTTGCCAGTGCTGATTTAGGAAATTCCCAACAACTATTCCAGCAGGGTTTGAGCAATCCTGTCCAAAATTTCACTAGCAATCGTATGGTTGCTATTGTCAACCCAAGGTTAACTGGTGTCACATCAGATAATCTCTTGGATTTCTTCCTTGATACCAACATCAAAGTAGGCACATCAACACCACTAGCTGATCCTTCTGGGGATTACACATGGCAGATATTTGATAAAGCCGATGCAATTAAACCAGGTAGTTCTCAAATTCTCAAAAGTCAAGCCTTGCAATTAGTGGGTGGGAATCCCTCTGCACCACCAGTCCCCACAGGAGAAAATAATCTCGTCTATTTCCTCAAAACGAATCCGCTGGCAGATATCTTTTTAGCCTATTACACCAGTGGCAAGTCTGCTCAAGAACTAGAAGCAGGCAAAGATTTACAAATAGTAGAGTTACCTAACTATTTGGCGACTAAGGCTGATTATGGTTTGACTGTCCTCAAGAATGCTGATCCAGATGGTGAGAAGTTAGCTGCATATATTCTCTCGCCAAAAGGACAAGCAATTCTAACAAAGTATGGATTTAGTAGTCCCTCTACCTCTATTCCAGAACATCAGGGTGCATATGGTACTTTACTGGCTTTAAGTGTGGCTTTTGCGGTTCGCAAAAAGTCAATAGCTACCAAGAAAGTTTAACCATACATTTTCTACAAAAGCTATCAATCTCATAAATAGGCAGTGATGAATCAAATTATTTTGCAAACAGTTTCGCAGAACATAAACAAACTATGCCTTTCTTTAATAGTAGGGCTAGTACCTAGCTTTTTATTTGCTCATTCTAGTTATGCTGCCACACTAGGCCAAAATTTGATTGTCAATGGTGACGCAGAACAAGGATTAGGAGATCCAATCGGTAATAGTGTTGGAACTGATATTCCCTTCATCCCTGGTTGGAATAAAACTGGTGATTTTAGCGTCATTCAATACGGTGCGTCAGGTTTTAACTTTGTCAATGGCTTGGGTAATTTAGTGAGCGTTACCTTACCGGCTGTTGATGTTCCAGGGCCAAGCAATAGGGGTCAAAATCTCTTTTTTGGTGGTGCAGGTAGAGGCTCATCTAGTGCTTACCAATCTATTGATGTGGAGAGTCTCGCTTCAGTTATTGATGCAGGTAGAGCAGCTTTTGATTTGAGTGCCTGGTTAGGTGGATACGCTAATGATGAAGATATTGCATCACTCAATATCACTTTCCTAGATGCGACGAACCAATCTTTAGGCGCAGCTAATATTTCTGCACCAAATGCAGCAGAGAGAAATAATATCACGGGTTTATTTTTCCAATCAACTAACGGTTATGTACCTGTAGGTACACGTCAAATCAATGTAGTTCTGAGTGCCAATTATGCACGAGGTCGAGTCAATGATTCATATGCAGATAATGTCTCGTTAGTCATTACTCAAGTACCAGAACCATCAGTTTCCGGTTTGATGCTAATAAGCGTATTTTGGCTCACAGCCTTGACACTACAGAAAAAACGCCAAGAATCTCAGCAATCATAAATTTTTGAGGCGTTGTATAACAAAGTAATGAACTAAGTTTTTTCCAAAATCTTAGATGAATTATTTGCGCTCATCAGCAATGCTATCTTTTACAATTGACATTTAATTAAGCATGAGTTTATGTTGAGAAAAAACTTTGTACAGAAACCATTAATAATTGCTTTGTGGTTATTATTAACTAGTGTTATTACTAATAACCCTGCCAAAGCCGCTATCTTTACTTATCAAGGAGATACAACAAATAAACCGATCTGGCGGCGTACAGCACCAGGCGATCCTCCTAATAGAATCAGCGGACAGAATGCTGGAACTGTTGGAATGAGTGTACCTTACAGTGTTTTTGCCTTTACAGTTGAACAATCGGGTTTATATAGATTCTCCAGCACTGTACCTGGAGCTACTTCACCTGCAAATGGAGCTTGGGATAATTTCTTAGTTTTATATAAAGACAGTTTCAATCCCATTCAACAATTGACTAATGTTCTTGTAGCAAATACTACTCCTAATGATGGGATTGTTGCGTTTAGCAGAGAATTGACTGCTCAACAAAAGTATTTCCTCGTGACAACAGGTCGTCAAACAGCTGACTTTGGTGTCTTTACCAACACAATCACTGGTTCAGTCCGAATTGTACCAGTTCCTGAATCAGATTTAATACCCCCTATGTTAGTCGCTGTTGCTGTAAGTTCACTACTGTATCAGCGAAAACGAGATATAGAAGACAGCACTGTTTAGTCTTAGAGCTGATTCGTAAACAAAAGATTAAGCTGCCATTCGTTTTACCATCAGACGAATCAATGAGCCGTAAATTATTGCTTCACTTATCTCTGTGTACAACTCATAATCCTTACTCAAACGCCGAAATCGATTGAGCCAGCCGAATGTCCTTTTCACAATCCACCGATTGGGTAATCGTTCAAATGTTTTCGATATTCTTTCAATCACCTCAACACGAACCTGTTCTCCACAAAGGAGCTTGACGGACTGATGGTTCGTAAACAAAAGCTACATTGTTAAAACACGCCCTAGTTTTTGAGCAATTACTGCTTGGTAAATTGCTATTAGTTGCTGGTAATTATGATCAGAGGTGTAATACGCTTCATAAGCAGAGCGAGCATTTTTACCCATACAAATCATTTCTTCAGGATGCTCGTAAGCCCATCTTATTTTATTTGCTAAATCTGTTGAACTACCAGCTTGGAAATGCAGACCAGTCACATTGTTCTCCACAATTTCCGCCATACTACCCCAACTTGATGCTAATACGGGTAAGCTACAAGCAAAAGCTTCAATCATCGCTAAACCAAACGTTTCATACCAAATTGAAGGGAAAATAAGAAATCTCGCATTACACATTAGCCTCATTACTGCTGACTTATCCTGTTGACCTAGAAATGTAATCACATCATCAAGCCCAGCAGACTGAATCTTTGCCTGTAAGTTCTCAAGTAGAGGGCCAGTGCCAGCTATTTTTAGTGGTATACGCAAACTATTCTGTAAATAAGCATCTAGGAGAGTTAAAATACCTTTTTCCGGAGAAATTCGCCCCACAAAGAGGGCATATTCACCGTTTGCTCTAGTGATATTTAATGATTGTGGAGCGAAAATATAATTAGGTTTAATGTAGATTTTTTCCCTAGGAAGGCCAGCCTGAACTATCTTTTCTTTTTGAAAAGCTGTGAGAGCAATGTAAGCATCAACTGATTTTTGCCAAGTACCACGCTGCCAATGAACAGCTAGCATTGTAGCAACAACAGTGCTTTGAATGTGCGAACCACGATAGCAAGCGTGTAAAATACCAGACCATGCTATCCTCTTGCCCAAGCAATCTTCACAAGCAGTATTGTTGCGAAATAACATTGCATTGGGGCAGCCCAGCCTGTAATTGTGTAGGGTCTGTACGACAGGCACATTAGCATTGTTACACGCATCATAAACGGATGGAGAGAGTAGTGGGAAAAAGTTATGAATATGTACTACATCAGGACAAAAGTGAGCGATCGCTTTGCTCACATAGCGTTTAGATACAGGTGAATATAAAGCACTAAAAGCTGCATTAATTCTGCCCTCAATGCCAACTATGTCATCATTGCTAACTTCAATTAATGAAACCTGATGCCCTTTTTTCTCCAGTAAATTTTTTTCAGCCTGTACTACTGAATCTTCTCCTCCAGCATACTGGTACCGATTATGTAGGAGTAAAACTTTCACTAGATTAACCCTGCTAACAATTGAGGTGATTGACTAATTTCTATTGAATAATTCTGTGCATATTGGAACACTAATTACTAAATAGTTGAAAGCAGTTTCAAAACACTTGAGACACAACACCATTCTCTGAAACTTTCCTGCTACCAACCTCTAAATAAAGTTTGTTCAGACGTTTCCCTATAACCGGCCAACTGTGATTCTCACTGACTAATTTCCGACCAGCTTGACCCATATTAACTCTCAGTTCTGAATCTTTAACTAAATGAATCATCGCAGTTGCTAGGTCACGTACCACTTGATATGGTTCGTCTACTGGAATCTTAAAACCAGTTTCGTCTGTAACTTGGACGGCTGGGCCTCCTAAATCTAGACAAATCACGGGACGACCTGCGGCCATTGCTTCCATACATACCCATCCTCCAGAATCATGCAGACTGGGATGAACTAGCACATGAGACTCTTTCAACAGATTTAAAGCCTTGTAACGAGGTAATTTGCCCCAAAATTTAACTTTTTGAGTAATTCCCAAATCTGCTGCCAAAGCTTGCAACCTATCCGACTCTGGCCCTTGTCCTACAATCCAATATTCTGTATTGGGTAAATTCGCCTGAGCAAAAGCACGCAGTCCCAAATAAAAACCTTTCCAGTGGAAAAGTCTACCTATACTGATAAACCTTACTGGTGCTTCTTTAGGTACTTCATATTGAGCCAAAAGTGCTATGTCTTCCTCCGATAGCCCTGATTCCGGCAGAATCTGCACATGATTCACACCTAGCTTATAGAGGCGTTGGGCTGTATCCTTAGTTGTGGCTCGGACTACAGCACTTCTTTTAGCAGTAAGACGTACCAATGGATCTTGCTCTCCCAGGTATCTAACAAAGCTGCGGGCAATTTCATACATTTTGCCGTTTAAGCTAAAGTCATACCAGAAACTTAGCGGTGCAGATTCTCCACCGCCTACTGGTCCCCAAACTAAGGGAATTGGCAGCAGTGATAGGAGGCAAGGATTGGAATATTTGACAAAAGTGACATGATGGCTAAGGTCAAAGCCAATTTTTTTATGTAAGCGACGGGCAACAAAGTATGCCTGAATTTGCCAAAGATAATAGTGAAGTTGCATTCCTCCAGAATATCCCCATCGTCTACTATCCTGCCAAAAGGGCAGAGTAAAATAAACAAAGTGAAGATTTGGGTTAGGGTTGCGTTCCAGTTCTGCCTTGATAATATTCTGACTCTCATCAGGTCGGGTGAGTACCCAAACTTCATGGTACTTAGCTGCTTCTTGTGCAATATTCCAACCCACACCAGGTTCAGAACCCATACCTGGTTCGCAGGAGTAAGCAGACATTAAAATTTTCATATTTGTAATTAAGTAGCTAATCAATATGTTGTACAAGTTGTTCAGTCTGTTACTGGGATTAATACGGTAGTCTTGGATATTAACCTTGTGGTGCAGCATCAGGTTTTTTCCATCGCTTTTTGTGTTAGAGTATTAATCCTTGTTGCTGTGCTGCTCTAGTAGCCTGTTGAGCCTGTTTTCTTAGTCGTTGTTTTTGCCATGAAAGCCCTAAGATAAATGCGATCGCCAGCATAAAACCTGGTTCCTCCATTTGCGTAAAAATAAAACCAAAAACGAAAATAGCTAGCAGAGTAACTTTCAAAGAATCATCTAGACCAAAGTGTTGCCAGGCTAAAAAGGATAGAAATAGGTATGCTCCTAGGCCTAAAAGACCTAAATCTCCCCATATTCCTGCCCAACCAAAAATAGGGCTGAAGAGACTGGAACTATAACAAAGCCAGAAACTATTTACAAAATCGATTGCTTCCTGACCAATGGGAGTGGTGGTAGCACCTAATGGTCCGAGTAAAGACCAATAATCTCTGAGAAACCACGCCCCTAATCGGCTCACCGTATGTCCTGGGCCAAGACCAAATAACCAATTCAAAGATGATTGATATTGCGACAAGATAGCACGCACCGAGTAAAATTTGGCGTACCAAGCTTCACCATTTGGCTCGTAGAGTTCTGGTCGCGCCCAGACTGTAAATGCGGCAAATGCTTCTAAATTTTGTACACACCAAAGAAATCCGCATCCGAAGATAACACTCGCAATCAGAAGTTTGATAGTTTTACTCATATCTTTTAAATTCACCAAAATTAGAAGACCCCAAGCTACCAGATAGGCGAGTACAAGTTGTTTGGAATCGGAAAATAGAATTTGCCAGAAAGTAGCAATAATTGCCATAATTCTCATCCATAAGGGAAAAGTTTTTTCATGAATGAAGAAGTAGAGAGAAAAGGCAATTGATACCGAAGCCGATACATAATTTCCAGCCCCTGAGACGAAAAATACTCCACCACATCCATCTGTTCCATCTAATCCGTTAGCATAAATTTTTCCTGAATCAATTAAAGGTTTTTGGACAGCAGCGAGCAAAAAGTTAATCAATGCAGACCAGATCAACAACTTTTTCATTCGTGTAATGGATTCAGTAGACATAGGAATACAGGTGATAGCAAGTAGGAACATGAAGGGTTCGCCAAGCATCATAAAAGAGACAATTGCGTTAATCAAACCTGCATTATTCCATAAAGCACTAGCCAACACTACTACTAACAAAATGAAAAGTCCGAATAGAAAAGAATAGGCAATTGCAATCTGTTTGCGGTCTTTCGCCCGACTCGTGAATAATACAATCCCTAAAACTAAGGGAACAACTGCAAAGTGAGCAAGATTAAGTATTGTAGGAGCGCGAGTAATTGCACAAAAAATTCGTGAGTAAAAAACTGTAGAAAAGGCAAATATAATTAAGGTTGTGTTACTAATTATTTCCTTCTTTTGCGATTTATTAGTTGTAACTATCTGCAAATACATGATATTTATTGAATATTTCAGAAACTTTTCTTTTTTGCTACTAAATATCTATCTTAAATTAGAGATTTATTGCTAGACCATTGGAATTTTAAATCTTTCACGATTCACACAAATAAGTAGACAAGATAAAATTTAGGTGACTTTGTTTGCAATAACTAAATAACTGCCGTACACCCTTAACCAGGGAAAATATTGACCGAGGTAGCGGGATACCTTACCACTACCAAATATTTTGATTTCATCAAACCCTGTAACTTTTAAATGCTTTACTAAATCAGCAGGATAATGCTGAGATACATGCGCTCCCCCTAAAACGCTTCTACTGGTTAAAGTCAAAAGTAAATAGTTCGGATTTGGCGTTGTTAGTAGTAACTGTCCGCTTGGTTTCAACAACCGATAAAACTCATATAATGTTTTAGTGACATCATCAGGATATAAATGTTCAATAAATTCTCCTGCAACAATCGCATCGATTGATGAACTTTCTAAAATGACATTAGTCGAATAAGAGCAAACCTTTTGATCGTAGACTCCACATGGGAGTTTTTCTAGACGACTATTGACGCAATCTAGACCAATGAGTTGAAGTTCTCTATTTAATTCCTTTAAAGTCTTTCCTCCCCTACCTGTATTACATCCTACATCCAAAATTTTTTTCACATCAGGGTGAAAAAAATGGAAGAACTGCCGATATCTATCGATAGTAAACGTATCTGTTTCACTTACTTCTTGCGCTTTGTTAAGTTCTTCGTAACTATGTATCACTAATCACCTCAAATTTATATTTGATCTAATTAACTACTCGTAAATCAAACCCACATTCCGCAGTATTCTGCCAGCCAAAAAATGTACTTTGACAATCCTTTTACCAGATAGTCGAATACTGCTAATCAAAGCTTCAATTGATTGAGGATCACAGAGACTGAATTTCTAATTTTTGTAACAGTGCTACATCAACTTCATTTTTTTGCATCTGCGAATTTTGACTGTTGACTTGTTAACTGCTCATAAATCGAAACCAACTGTTCTGCTGATTTTTTCCAAGTCAACTGTTTAGCTCTTACGAATCCCTGATCAATCAAATTTTGACGATAGATAGAATTCTGTTCGAGGCTAACTACAGATTCAGATATAGCTTGGATATCCATAGGTTCTACTAGCACCGCCGCATTACCTACCACTTCTGGTAGAGATGAGACATTAGAAGTAATTACGGGTAGTCCGCACGCCATTGCCTCGATAACTGTCAAACCAAAACCTTCATAAAGAGATGGAGCTAATAAAACATCGGCTGCATTATAAAGTTGAATCAGAATATTTTTCTCAACAGTACCAAAATCCAGAATATCTTGGTCAAGATTATGTTCTTTAATAAAGGCTATCTGCTCTGTCGTAAATTTCCCCCCTGAACGCCAAAGACATACTGATAGACCTTGATCTTTGAGGGTTTTTAGAACTTTCAAAACAGTGATAATATTTTTACGCTGGTGAGTTGAACCAATATTAAGTAAACAGATTTCTTCAGGGAATCTCTTAGATTGTTGTCGAAAGGATTTCACCTCTGCCAATGGTAATGGCCGAAACGATGCTTCAACTCCGAGAGGAACTACCATAATTCGCTGTAATTCAATACCGAGTTTTTCATGAACGTCCTTGGCTGTATTTGACGAATCAGCTACTACACAGTTGGCATAACGCAATCCTTTTACTGAAAATTGCCAGGATGCCATACTGAAAGCAGGAAAACGGGATTGTCCCTTGAGAATTTCTGGATAGACAAACTGTACTAGGTCGTGACAGGTGATAATGATAGGTTTGTTTTTTCTTCTCAACCAATACGCTACATGAGCATTGGTGTGATCAATGATGTGATAGATGTCTCCTTCTATCTGACAGACTTGTTGAGGATGATGCCAATAGCGTTCGTAATACTTGCGGATACCAGTACCAGAGTGCCACAGGTTTTCGTGGTTTCGGCTCCAGAGTTGCGGTGCAAACTCAACAATTTCCCAATTTGGACGAATCGCTTTTAATTCAGCAACCAAATTGTCAGCATAGACATCCATACTCAGAGCAACACCCACTTCTCTGCGAACAATCACTAACCGCATGGATGGTTTACCTCACAAAAGACATACTGTGCCATTCATCTCACTTCCTAATTCAGAACAAGTTCACTGTTTTTTTGCTGTAAAACTTTCTGCCATAAAGTGATTAGACAAGCTGCAATCTGATCATGGGAGTAAAGTTGATTTACCCGATGAAGGCAATAATTGCTCACCTCTTGATACCATTGGGGTTCCCGAATCAGGCGTGCCAATATGTTTGCTAGTTCCTGAGTATTTTCTTCGCGAAAAACCAAATCTGATCGCCCAATCACATTGGGAATTTCTCCACTATCAGAACCTACCACCGGAACTCCCATTGCCATCGCTTCAATCAGGACGTGACCAAATTGCTCTTTCCATTCAAGAGTTGTACGGGAAGGCAAGACCAGCACATCAAAGTGGCAGATCACTTCTGGAGCTTGTTCGTGGTGGACAGCACCATGCCATATCACCCAATCTGCCACACCTTGCTTCTGAGATACCTGCTTGAGTTCTGCTTCTATAAAACCAGAGCCGCATATCAGGACGCGGAAGTTGAACCCCTGCTGACGCAAATGGTGAGCCGCAGCGAAAATCAGGTCGATTCCCTTGCTGTGGACTAATCGTCCGAGAAACCCTATATGGAATGGGCGATCGCCTACTGTTTTTTGACGAGGTGCAAAAAATTCAGGGTCAACACCCATCTGCGGCATCACTTCCAGCAACCCTGTGTAACCCCATCGGCGCATAATTTCTGCCCCATCCTGATTACCGGAAAGCACGAGACGGGCAGTATTGTGGACAAACTGACAGATCCAGCGACGGAGAAAAGATAGGCGGTGATCAATATTTTCCCAACCAAAAATGGCAAGTGGTTTACCTGTCAATCGGCTCCAGATAGCAAACTCAAATGCACACAGGGAAAACACTTCTTCCTCTACTTGGACAATGTCGGGACGAAAATCATTCAGCACTTGCCAAAGTGTCCAAGGAGCGTATATGTGCGCTCCTCCACGCCCACTAAATAAGACAGGTGCGGAGTAGGTGTGGATCTGAGAACATGGAGTTTCCAATGGAATCGTCTTATTCCATTCCAATGCTTTCCAGTTGCTGGGAGCTAAAAGACCAACCTTAACCTTGTCAATCTGTGCAATGGTGGAACGCCCACCGGAGGCGATCGCATTCAATTTCCCCTGGTTTACGCCTACAACATAGGTGTGACTGACAAAAAGAACTTTTAAAGCACTAGAAGTTGTTTTCACTTTGGCTAAGGGCAAATTGTTACAGTGCTGTTGTTTCATCCCTAACTAGCCTCATTTGTTTTGGTTAATCAATCCGGTTTAGGATTCAAGAAACGAGTTGGAAGTCTATTTAATTAAGTTTTTTAAGCAATAAGTGCGCGAAGTCTAGTAACAGTCCAATCAACTAGCTTGGGTCGATGTTGTGGTGCATACAACCACGTAATTGCAGGTTTTGCTAGAGGTAACGGTATTAATCCAACCCAGATAAACCACAGGCTGTATAAAAGTCGTTTTGGCCAGTTAAAATCTGAGTATTTCCATAAACAACGAATTCCGTAATAAATTAAATCTAGTGGGCGATCGCTATTAACTGGATGCTTTTGAGGATCTAGGCGTAAAGAGATAATGCGAGACCATAATCGTCCAATTGAGCGGAGTTCTAGATCCCCAGGAATCTTATAACCCAATGCTTTTGCTTTTTTGGTCAACAGGGCGAAGTTTTGTAAATCGTGACGAACAAAACGTTGGAAACGAGCAGCGGTGACTGTCGCCAAGGCCCACTGATTTGTATCGTGAATTCTGTAAGCACCCAGTGGCTCTTCTATTGCTCCAACATCACCATAAAAAGGAACTTGGAAGGATAAATAGTCATCTGCCGTGAGCTTATATTCGTCAGGAATAGGAAATAGTTTCTCCAGAACTCGACGGTTCAGCGCATTACCACTAGTTGGAGTACTGATATATCCTCCTTTATCTAAGAGGAATTTCCATACCTCACCACTCGAAAGAGGGGCAGAACCTTGAGGAGAAGAGTATCCAAGGAATTTTCCGTGCGTATCAACAACCTTTAGGCGATAGTGTACTTTGGAGAATTCTGGTTGCCAAACTGCAACAATTTGCTCAACTGCTTGGGGATACAAGTAATCATCAGAATCTAGGAAAATAATGATGTCGCCCTTGCTTCTAGCAAAACCGCTATTGAAAGCAGCAGCTTGTTTGCCGTTGGTTTGCAGGACGGAAATTATGCAATCACCATACTCAGCAATAATCTCATGGGAATTGTCGGTCGAACCATCATCAACAACAATAACTTCAGTATGAGGATAGGTTTGGTTAATTGCACTATTGATCGCGTCTGGTAGAAAGCGAGCGTAGTTGTAATTGTTGATAATGATACTTATATAGGGTTGGAACTTCATATTAATAACTCGCTCATAATTTGCTGAATCTAGGTTGTAAACTTCTGCATAATGAGTAAATAGTTAAAGAAATTTTTCTATTGATTGCGGTAACAATATTTTCACCAACCGCCGAATTCCTCCTAAGCTGAATCTTTTATATAGTGGATAGTATTGGCTGAAATAAATATCTAAAGCTTGCTTTTTCTTACCATAATTAATCAACTGAATAATTGCGGTTGATGCTTCTCTTTTAAGCTCATACTCTTTAGCCCAAGACAGTTCCTCTGGAAAAGCAGTATTTAGGATTATATAGAAAGATTTTGCAGTTGAATCAGTAGTTTTCGAGATTGAAACGTTGGAAAGTCGATACTTAGCAGTATATTTATCCAAAAAAAAGAAACTAGAGTATTTAAGGCTAAGTCGTAAACCAAAATCAAAATCTCCTGCATTTCCTGCTTCAGAAAGATACTTTATAGCCTTAGCTGCAGATGCCAGGATCATAAAGCAATCATTAGGGAACTGGTGAAGTAAGGCGGCCTCTACAGAAGATTTTTGCAATCCAGACCTGTCACTAGTACGAAAATAGAATTGATTCAATTTGGAGCTAAGATCCATATCAATAGTACCAGCATCTGAAATGAAGTACTGTTTGCCGTATGCTGCGACTAAATTTGGATGAATATCCCAGCAACTATTTAAGTCTTCTAGCGAATTTGGTAGTAGTAAGTCATCATCATGAAGAAGAACTATTTTATCACCTTTTGCTATCTCATATAGAAAGTTGACATTTCCTGTTTGACCTAGTGAAGGAGAATGCCTAGTATAGGAAATAGGAATTTTGGATGTCTTCTTAATATCTAAAACTAGGTTTTCAGTTAGGTCATCATGAGAGTCGTCGCCTATAACAATCTCGATCGGTTGGAGAGTTTGTTCAAATACTGAATGCAAAGCTTCTTTGAGAAACTTGGGTCTTTGATATGTTGGGATACATACAGATATCGCTGCTTTCATTGGCTTCTGTGACTGTAATAAAATAAGTAAAAATTTTGCAAGATATTTGTGATTTTCATGCAATTGTCGTTAGCAAATCTCTAACTTTCCGTCCGGCTACTCTCCAGTTTAGACGCAACTCATATTCATTAAAAGCAGAGAGAGCTAACTCTTTGTATTGAGTGTAATTAGTAAATATATTAAAAATGTATTCGCAGTATTCAGTAGGGTCACTATCCCTATCAAATAATTTTCCATTCACATTATCTTTGATAATTGTTGGAATTCCACCCACTTTTCTAGAGATACAAGGTACTCCTAATGAATTCGCCTCACAGAAAACTATAGGTGTACAATCTGCAATTGAAGGTAGGATTAAAAAGTGAGAATAGGCAATGAGTTGATATATTTTCTTTTTACCTTCAGGAGTAGATTTCGGAATAAAACCGAGAACTTTAATGAAATCAGGTAAATTTTCATTTTCATCTAAACTAGGTTGGCTGCCAACTACCGTTAATTCGGTATTTAAACCAGAATTATTCAGTTTTTTAGCCACCTCTAGAGCAACATCACCTCCCTTACGAAACCAGTCAACTCCTAAAAACAAGAGTTTACATTTATTCGTTGGTCTAGATTCAATTGCAGCTTTTATTTCGTCAATATTGTGATCACTTTCGATATTAGCTCCGAAAGGTACTACTTTCACCTTTTCAGGAGCGGCATTGTAATAGTCAATAGCTGTTTGGGCTGCCCATTCAGAAGAGTAAATTGCTAGCTCAGATTTTTGTAGACTCATCCTCTGAACCAAATGAGCATTCTGTAGCGATTCTTGACAAAGATTACTATATCCAGGGTAAAAATCTATGATATTGGCAAAGGTGGCATCTGCCCAAAAAACAGTCGGTTGATTACATTCGAGATAGGCAATTGAATCACTTCCTGCACTAAAGATAATATCAGTTTTGATATTGTTTATCTTTTCGTTAATTTGTTTTGCATAGTTTCTTAAAATTAATGAATCGATGTATTTTATATAGTTTTTTCCCAAATATTTATAGTAACGACTTTTCAATCTATTAACAAAATGTATGGTTAATTTATCCTCTAATGGTCCAATATAATCAAGATGTATAGATTGATTAGTAAGTGCCTGAGAAATATAATAACCTATTCCAGCCCAGTTGTTATAATCACGAAGAGTCCTAGCATCAAAAGTAGTAACATAAGCTATTCTCATTGATTTTTCAATCCTTTCTGAATAAATATCATCGAAAATGTAAAGTCGAGAAACTTTTTTGATTCCTTCTGCTGATCAGAAGTCAGTTAAGCATTCAGATAATTTTTGGATTGGATGAAAAATGACATAATTTCTTATCTTCCTACAATGACTTCCTGGTAACTGCCTGATTTTAGGATTCGACCTTGTTCAAGTTGGTAAATACAATCGCAATGCTCAATTGTTGAAAAGCGATGAGCAATAATAATGATCGTCTTATTACCCGCTAAAGCTTTTGTCGCTTGAGTAATCAGATGTTCCGTTTCAGTATCTAGAGCGGCAGTTGCTTCATCAAAAACCAGTATTTCTCTTTCGTGATAAAGCACCCGTGCAATCCCAACTCTTTGGCGTTGTCCTCCCGACAAGAGAACTCCGCGTTCGCCAACAATAGTTTTCACTCCGTCTGGAAGTTGCTTGACCACTTCGCTGAGTTGAGCCATTTCAATTGCTTTCTTTAATCTATTTTGGTCAATTAAGTGATCGGGAACCCCAAATGCAATATTCCGTTCAAGGGTATCATCAATTAAAAATATAGACTGGGGAACATAGCCAAGCATATTCTGCCAGGCTCGTAAATTGCTATAAACTGAAACCCCGTCAACTTTGATATCTCCAAATTGAGGGATAAAAAGACCCAGAATAACATCAACCAAAGTGGTTTTACCAGCGCCTGATTTACCAATTAATCCAATAGACTCTCCCTTGCGAATAGATAGGGAAATTTCTTCTAGTACATTTCTTGTAGTGTTTGGATATTGAAAAGTAAGCCTATCTAAAATGACCTTATCAAAAAATTGAAACCTTTGCTGACTTTGGTTCGGCAATAAGTTGTAAGAGCTACTAGCAAAATCACAGTCAGTTATCAGCTTTTCTTTTTCTAATTCCTTGAGATCAAAGAATAGTCGATCAAGAGAATAACTGTTACCTCTAATCACATTAATGCCAGAGATTAAATTTCCGACAGCAGGTAGCAGACGAACTGAGGCGAGTGCAAAAATCCCTAAAACCCCAGTCAGGCTTTGCGTCTCATGTTGATTTAAGGTGATAAATAAAAATGTAAAGCCAATTAAGAAACTCATCATTAACGGCTCAAGCACAAAACGAGAAAGATTACTATAAGATGAACTTAAAGTGGTAGTCTTGGCGTAAACTTCTGACTGCTCCTTCATCTGATTTTCAAAATAGGATTCGCAACCAATGACACGAGTTTCTTTCAAGCCTCCTAGTCCATGATTCGTAATGCGAATCATTTCGCCATAAGCATGAAATCCCTCTTTGCTCCAACGAGCTAAATGATCTTTCATTGGATGCAATAACCCAAAGGAAATAAGTAGAAGCACAGCAATGAGAATCAAGGCGATCGCATTAGTTTTGATTAAAAGTAGCATTAATGCCAGGACAATTACAGTATTAGATATCAATGTCAAAAACGTTGATACTACACCAAGAGAAACTGAATCTGTTGTGTTAATGAGATTTTGAATCAGTGTTGCAGAATTAATGCGTAAATGATAGCTGTAAGGAGCTTGAATATATGCTTTCAAGAGCTTACAGGATAGTTCTTTTTTTAAACCATAGCTAAATTTGAAGACTGTTTTTTGAGCATTAAAAGCTAGGAATGATTTCAGATAAAAAGCAATAACAACCAGTGATCCAAAAATAATCAAAAATTGCTGTTCAGACTTAAAATTTATCTGGTTGTAGATTAAATTTAACCAGTAAATATTTTTGATTCCATCTGGGTTTATAGCGATTGCAATGAACGGACTAATCATTCCAGTTCCAAAAACTTCCAAGCCAGAAATCAGAATAAATAGAAAAAGTATCTTTATGAGAGATTTGTGATTTCCTTTTGTAATATATAAAAATTTGGGTATAAAATAAGTCATTAGTGCTTAATCTCAGATGAATTGAATCTATGAAGAGGAATATCTAAAATATGGATATAGCTTTTCTGAATTCATGAATTAACCTCAACCAGAACCTTCTCCAAATCGTCAGTCTCCAACCTGACCATTCTGTCATATCTACATACTCAAAGAAATATTCTTTAAGTAGAGTATGGCGAGATGTCCAAGGTTTTTTATTTGAGACGTAGTGAATAATATAGGGATCACGAATGAGATTGTTGTAAACTTCTTCTGAGAATGGACTGTCTTTCCAGGAGGAATAAGCATAGACGCTACTAGGTGAACAATTCCATCTGGGATCTAGTTCTCCCCATTGACCTACAAACAGTGGATTTAAGACATCTTGGTCGTGCCAACGGATATACTCTGTCTTTTGCTTCAGGTAATTTATAGCTTTAGCACTAATATCATCCGTACGCCACTTTTTGAGGTTGATAACTAAAACACCTGCATTGAAATATTTAGAATCTGAAGAAATTCCTAGTTCTTTATAATTTAGTAGTCCATTAGAATTTGACACATAAGGTATCCATGTATCTTGTGCTGCTAATACGTAATTATCTCCCAAGTCAGTTTGCCATAGTTGCTCCAAATTTCCCCTAACTACTAAGTCACAATCTAGATAAATTACCTTTTCCAACTGTTCAGGTAAAATTTCAGGAATGAGTAACCTAAAAAACGTAGCAATTGAAACGTATTTGGCTATTGTTTTACCATCTGGACCAAGGCGTTTGTTGATTTCTTCAATATCATTTCCAAGCAAAGAATCAGGTTGTGGTAAGAATTTGACTTGGCACTTTTCTGAATCTAGCGATTTTAGTATCTTCCGTTTATTGTGTTTTTTGATACCTCCGTCAATAATAAATAAAAGTATTTTGCGATCGCCCTTAAGATTTACAAGTGCAGAACGACCCGTTACGGCTAGTTGCATAGCATAGTTATCATCAGCAGCACAAACAACGACAATATTGTCGCCATTTGTGATACCAATTTGCTCATGATTATTAATTAATTTATTAACATTCATAATTAACTTAAAGTTTCAGATTCAAATATGTTGTTAAGCTCATCTTTAGGTATGAGTAATATCCACCAATCCACCGAGGTAGTAATAGGATTATAATTCTGCGCCAATTATACTTTTTAGCTAGTCTGAAGCAATGCTGCAATCGTTGATTGATTGGCATTAGACTAATATGCCAATCAATATCTACATCCCATCCATATACATATGGCATAAAAACATCTGGTTCAGCAATATATATCTGATCATCTGTTGAGTCTAAAGTTATATTAGTTTTAGGTACATTAGCGGCTCGAATGTATATTTCTTGTAAAGAACATTGCCAGTGATTTCCTGTATGGAGATTTGCAATTTTTCTTTTGGTTCTCTCCCCCAAAGACAGGCGGAATTGTTCATCATTAATCAAATTTGAGAGAATGTCTGTGTATTCATTTAGATTCGTGGCAAGAAGTAGATTGTCAGTTAGACCTGGTACGTCAACAGCAAGAATTTTGCACACATCTGAGGGGTAAGGATATTGACTTACTAAAGATAAACCGTAACTCCCAGCCTCCAAAAGCGATGTAGGCGAGGGAACAGGAAACGAATCCACATAGATATCAGCAGCTTGGTAAAACAAAGCAGTATCTTCGGTTTCAGCCAGAACTTGAATTCTCCCTTGGGTTTTCTGAATAGCTGATGACCAATCTTCATCACCATTACCCGGTCCAATAACAACTAAAATAGCTTGCTTATATTGTTCTAGTAATGGCAGATGTGCATCAGCAAAAGTTATTTTGTCTATCGTTCTGTACTTCTCAGACCTAGCGATGGAAAGTAGCAAGATAGTATCTTCAGCAATACCAATCTTTTTCTTGGCTTCTGCACGAGACAGTATTCTTTGAGTAGGTTCTAGAATGATAGGAAGCAGTACGTTACGATCAGCTTCGATTCCTCTGCGGGTATGTGCTAAGGACATACCCGACTCACAGAGATTAATCACTATATCGCTAATACTAGCTCCTAGCCAGAACATATGGTCGGAGTGATTCAGGAAGAGAATCGGTGGAGATTGCTCCTTGTTGGCAAAGGCAATTATAGGAATAACATCCTCGTTGGAGGTGTGAAGCACAATCAAATCTGCTCCAACGGCAATTTCCCGCAGGCGTTTGGAACAAGAGATAAGACCATCGAATCTTGTGTTCAGCACGTATATCTTGCCGTTACTTTTGATTACAGCTTCTCTCAGATCTTTTGGTACCTTACGTAGTGCTTGTCGCGTTAACACAACGGAGTGGGAAGACCCAGTATCTTGCTGAATCCAACGCCAGATCATTCTGGAGTGTCCACCAATATTCAACACTTTGGTAGCAACATGTAACACATTTCTGGGAGTTCTACACAAAGACAGACTCTTACTAGGAGAACTGTTACTTTTTATAGCTTTTTGTCCAACTTCGATCAAAATGCGCTCAATCTCTGGGCTGACAAAAAGACCACAATGTTTTCCCATTGCATATAAAGCAGCCATTTCTGCATATACAGCAGCCATAGTATACTCGCCACGCACTACATAATCCTTTGCCTGAACAACTAGGCTACGAAATTCCTTAAAGTTCTGTTGAATCAGGAGACGGCCTTCTTCTCGCCAAAGGTTGAGTCTATCGTTAGATAATGCTTCCATAGATGTTCCTTCTGCTGTTAAATTCTGGTAAGCACTACACTCAAACCAAACAAACTTTTTTCAAAACTTCGACTGCCTGAGCCTGTTCTTGCTCAGTCATTTGATGAAACAATGGCAAAATAATGGACTTATCCTGGGCTTGTTCGCTTTTAGAAAGAAGATCGCTCCCACAAGACCAAGTTTCCATCTGATATGCTGGTTCCCGATGAGCGCACATAATTCCCCTTCTGGTGGCAATCCCAGCATCCAGCATTACCTGCATGACTTGACGCTGATCGCAAATATCAGGAAGGCGTACACAGTAACTTTGCCAGTTACTCTTAGACCATGCAGATTCTGTTGGTAATTTCAATCCAGGTATATCTGCCAACTGTTGGTGATATCGCTGTGCTAAGTAACGGCGGCGTTCCACAATCTCTGGTAGGCGTTTGAGTTGTTCCCGTCCGACAGCTGCCTGAATATCAGTCATGCGGTAGTTATAGCCCAAAATTGGGTAAGACTCAAAAATGACTTGTTTGGCTCCGTGACGCACAGTATCAGGTACACTCATCCCATGTTGTCGCCAGAGACGAAATTGTTGATCCCATTCAGGATTATTAGTGGTTATCATCCCACCATCACCTGTGGTAATGACCTTGCGGGGGTGAAAGGAAAAGCAGGCAATATCCCCATGCGGTTTACCGATTTTCTCCCATTGTCCATCCCAAAGAATTTCGCTAGCGATCGCACAAGCAGCATCTTCAATTACTGGCAACTCGTAGCGGTGGGCAATGTCTAAGATCGCTTTGAGGTCGCAGGGCATTCCCATCTGGTGAACGACAAGAAAAGCGCGAGTGCGATCGCTAATCGCATCTTCAATTAATAATGGGTTGATGTTGTATGTCTGCGGTTCAATATCCACAAAAACTGGAATTGCTCCACAGTAACGGATACTGTTAGCGGTGGCAATATAAGAATGGCTGACAGTAATCACTTCATCTTTTGGCTGCACACCTACAGCTAACAGTGCTAAGTGCAATGCTGTAGTGCAATTAGAAACAGCACAAGCATATTTTGCTCCTACATATGCTGCAAATTCCTGCTCGAAGGCCGCAACTTCTGTACCTTGAGTTACCCAACCAGACATGATAGCTCGTCTTGCTGCTTCCGCCTCTGCTTCTCCGAGCCAGGGTTTAGTAATTGGGATATTCTGTATCTGCTCAGACATGACTCGTTTCCTTGGTCAGCTTTTGTTCGCGCCACCATGTAAACAGCCGAGACAAGCCTTCTTGTAGAGATATCTGTGCTTCAAAGCCGAGTAACTGCTTGGCTTTGCTCACATCTGCTAGTCGGCGCTGCACGGAGTTAACTTTACGTTCTGGTCTATATTCGGGCTTCAGATTAGATCCCATCACATTTAGCAAATTATCAGCTAGGTCATTTAAACTGGTTTCCACACCACTAGCAATATTGAAAACCTCATCTGTGACATCAACTTTGGCTGCCAAGATGTTGGCTCTAGCAATATCTTCGATACACACAAAATCCATTGTTTGCTCACCATTACCAAAAATCAGTGGTGGCTGACCTGCAACAATCCGCTCCATCCAGCGAATTAAGACTTCAGTGTAAAGGCCATAAATATCCATCCTAGGACCGTAGACATTAAAGTAGCGTAATGCGACATAATCCAGCCCATACATTTCATAAAAACTGCGGAATAAACCCTCATTAAAGGCTTTGGCTGCACCGTAGAGGGTGCGGTTATTGTAGGGATGATGAGATTCAGTTGTTGGGAAATCCTCTGCCATGCCATATATTGAGGCTGAAGAGGCTGCGACTACTTTTTTTACCTTAGCATTTACTGCGGCTTCTAAGACATTGAAAGTTCCATCTGCGAGGACTTCTAAGGCCAAACGGGGTTCTTCAGCACATTGAGTGATGCGAATAGCCGCTTGGTGAAAAACTACATCCACATCCTGCATGACTTCCGCTAGGAGTTTTCGATCCCGGATGTCACCCTCAACAATGACTAAGGCTCCATGCTCTTTTGCCCAGGCAAGGTTTTCCAGCCGTCCGCGTGTGAAGTTATCCAAAATAATGATTTCAGCTACTCCTTCCCGGACTAGCAAATCGGCGATATGGGAGCCAACTAGACCTGCACCGCCCGTAATCAAAACTCTATTGAGTATCTGCATTTTTCGATTTGTAGAAGTTTAAGGATTATGAAATTAATGAATGACCGAAAGCTAGAAAAGTCAATCAAGTTTTTTCTCAGCCAAAAAGTAAATGGTTGCTGAGTATTCAATGGGAAGATCTAGACCTAGCTCAAACAAACCCCGTAGTTGTTCATCACTACAGGAAACAAGCCCACTATTAGGTAACGCCTTAGTGAACATTCCCTTTTGCTCAATGATCTCAAACCCAACCTCTGTGATTAGTTTTGCCATCTCATAACATGTAAAGTCATGTTTATGCCTTAGCTGTCGGCCCGGTTCAAATTCTCCTGGATAGGAAGCCAAGCCGAGCTTGACGGACAAACGACGGTGTAAACTGAGTGCGTGAGGCACTACAACTACTAATTTACCCCCTGGTTTTAGCCAATTCTGGTAAGCCAGACGGAGAATGAGCGAAGGATTATCTACAAGATCAAGGACAAAAGTCGCCAAGACTGTGTCAAACAGTTCATCTGGCTGGTAGTCTTCAAAAAAAGAACAAACTGATGACCATTGTTTACCATTAGGATGATCCGCTAGTTTTTCCTGCATGGAAACTAACAATCCTGGTGAAGCATCTATACTTGTAACAGATGCAAATTTTTCCAATAACTTTGGAGTCCAAATTTGATCCCCAACACCTAACTCCAAAATGCGATCGCCGCTCAACCTTGGTATGACAAATTCTGAAACTAGATTTATTATTTTCTGGTCAACTTTTCTTCCTGGGTTTGGGTTAAGATACTCAGCTTTTATTTGCTCTAGTTCTGTTGTAAAATTTTCCTGTTTCGTTGATTCGATCATTTTTATTCACTCCAAAATTAGGTTAGCCGATACATGATTTGGCTTTATTAACTCGGCATTAAAAGTAGTAAGAAAGGAATTTCCTGTTTTCAGAGGTTTTGATTTTCAAAATGTATGATCAATTGTTGCAGGCTAAAAATCATCGAAAGAAGGCTTCGTCCCCTTAATCCCTAATTTGGTACCCTAGTTTTGAAAATTGTTGCGGTGCCAGACATAGCGTCTACGCAAAAATTTTCTTCCGCCGCAAGTTTCCTTAAAATTAATCAGGGTTTTATGAGCTTCAAGTCCAAAAGAGGATGACCCTAAATCCACCCAAGCAATGGATTGACTTAAAGACCAGCAGTAAAGTTCGGCAAAAAGGAGATTCATTAAATAGCCACCCTGTATTTTACGCCCTTCCTCATTAATAGCTGGGTAAAAAGAAGTCAGAACCCTTTGGCTAGATTTAAATGCCAGAATACCTGCCATCACATTTTCGTCTATGGTTGCTAAAAAAAGATGAAGCGCGTGTGGGAAAAGCTCATGTAAATACATAAGTTCTTCGAGAGAATGGGTCGGAAGAACTCCATGTTTTTTCTTATTTTCAATTAGAACGGGATAAAAGCGTTTGATATCATTAATTTCTTGAGTGTAGATTATAGTAATTAAATTCTGTCGTCTTGCCTGTTTTAAGTACCGCCAGGCCTTATCTCGAAATAGCTGTCTTGGAAACTCCGGGTGTTCGGTCATCGGTACTGTTAAACAAAGCTCAGGTTCCTCTAGCTTAAAACCAAGTTGGTTAAGCTTAAACTCAACCCCTTCGCAAAAATTGGGGGAACTATAGGGAAGCGGAGCGAGAACTACTTCAGCCCGTTGGATATTCTGCTGATGAAGGTCATTCCACCACATCTCAAGACATATATCAATTTGAGAAAAACTTAAGTTCCCATGAACGAGTCCGCCAAATGATGAAGCAAATGGGCTTTTGTAAATACAACCGGAATCTTCTTTGACAAGTGCGCCGGGAAGATACCCAATAAGGCGAGAACCTTCCCGAAATAAATAGTGTCTCCAGTTGGCATGAGGGAATTTTTCATTAGCATGATAGGAGAGGAACTTCGGATGATGAAATAAGGTTTCATTTGATGCGGAACCAAATAGATTATCAATTTCGTCGTAACATATCTGATTTGAATTTAATATCTCTAATGAAATTTCAGACATGAAGTTTTTCCGTGAGGTAATACGAGCATTCGATTACGAACATTTTGGGAGCCATATAGGTACGTTCAGAGATAATTGCTTCAGGCGATATTTCTGAATCGAAGTCATTAGTTTTCTAGCAAGAAATGATTTGGTCAATAAATTGAGAATTTACTAATTCTTGAGAGAGATCATCTTGAATTGATGTGCTATTTTTACAAGAATGCCAGAGCAATTCCCCAACTTTTAATCCTCCTGTCTGTAACCTTATAATCGGTTCTGGACTTACTGTCCATGCCATCATGGCCATGTGTCCCTTTTTTGGTTCCTCTAGTGGAAAAACTGATATGTCATTAGAAAGAAAAGCGATACGATCAATATCGCCCCAGAGTTGAGTAACTACCACTCCAGACCAGTGATGTGCAATCAAAGCAGCATCTACCGAGGATAACACTGGTTCAGACTTAGGTTGCATCGCCACTAAAATTACATCATATTTTCTGCTTTTGTTTGCTACTGATATATCCTTGGAGGTGTCAACACTGGCACCAGCCCTAACTAGAGCATTTTCGATAAATTCAGCGAAGTGATTATCACACAATAATAAAATATTGCTTTTATAAACAGCAATGCCAGCATTTAGTAATAGCTTAATTGCCATTACCCCTAGGAATGAAAAAACATCAACGTCCGGATGACGCTCATTAATTCCTGCTACTTTAATACCTCGTTGACGACAAGCCCCAATATTGATATCGCCGGGTCTAAGTTCCCAAGCTTCGTACATTAATGGGATGACGGCTGTTGGCTTCATCCACGAAATCATCTTGGCATCAATAGGGCGTAGATGCCCGGTGTTTGTAATAATGTCAGCTTGGGCAACGATATCCTCTGATTTTTCGGTAATAAACTCGATGTTTTGACTCACCCCCGCTAGTTCAGCTAGGTGCTTTGTCTGGGCAATCGCTTCTTCCACTGTTCCATAAGAACTATTGCGGCAGAAGGCAAATACCTTTCTTGCACCTGCCATTGCAGAGAGAACCGATGTAACTGCATATATTCCCGTAGCGGCTTCAGTTAGTATATTTATCCCATCTAGATGCAGTTCACACCGCTGAATTGCATCCATCATCAAGGTGACTAAACGCCGGGGATTAAAACCAGGAGAATAATTGCTCATTTAAAAAACCTGTATCTCTTGACGTTTTCAATCCATTACAAAGACACGACATTCGGACACGGACACCACTCTATAGGATTTTCTGGTGTCACATCTGCACGAACTCGTATCCGTTGCACCTCCCCTATAAACATAATATGCGTGCCTAATGATACTTCTTTTACTACCTGACAATCAAAGTGTACTGGTAAAGCAGGCAATACAGGCGACCAATCATCAGACTCGACTTGCAATCCTGCGTGAGCCACCTTTTGAGGGTCTTTCGCCAACGAAATGTTACCCGCATATTTCATGGCGTTGAGAATAACTTCATTGATAAACGGCACACCGCAGCCGAATCTACCCGTTTTTCTGATCATATCCAAACTGGCGCGAGGGGCGTATCGCTCATTAATTTTGGCGTAAGATACACAAGGTGTGATGATGAGTGGATGGCGACTGACAATAGTTGTTGAGCCGCAGGGCATTAAGTTAGGATGACCATCCGGCGACCAAGAAGTAATCATCCCAGCTGAAGAGGGAAAGAAACAAGGCCAGCGTGCCTTATCATTATCAACTTCTACTTGGTCTTCAGGTAGAGTAGGAAGATACTTGACTGCCATACCATTTTCCACGTGATCAGCTTCAAAGGCAATCGTACCTGGTGATGGAAAGGCATAATGGGGTGTATACCCTTTCTTGTAACCATTATCTTCGATCGCGTCACCATCAACAGACACTAAACCCTGTAGTTCATGCTGGGGTTGCCAAACCGGAAGACTGCGCCAGAGGATTTGACTGCGTCCTTCGGCAATGTCTTGTCGCAATTGAATCGTGTTGATTTCCAAGAAATAGATTCTGTGACTGCCAACATCAATCCAAGGTTGCGTGTAAATGGGATTGCCGTCAAAGTCCTTGGAGGGTTTTACTAAACTTGCCTCATATACCATGTAGGCAGCTTCAAAGACAGGCGCATCATTTGTAAGAGCTTTCCGCGTTGATAATCCCGAATATGCAATGCGCGAGTTAGTCTTTTCTTCAGGGATAGTGTTAATGGCAGACATTGTTCTGTCAAGATATTCCCCCGGTGGTAAAAACTGTAAAGCCACACTGCCACTGTTCTCTAACATATTGGTGAAGGCACGTCGGATATGATGCCGTTCAGACAGGGGTAGAATACAGAAGCTAAGAGCCAAAACATAGGGGAATCTATTTACGATTGATGGACCTACGACTTTTTCCAAGCCAACTTGTGTGCCATCAGCGGTGGTGACAAAGCAAATTGGAGAAGGGAAAAATCCAGGCCATCGACTATCGAGAGCTATTTCCTCCAAACTTTCTGGCATATTGCGAAGAAAGATCCTTTTATCTTCTATCACCTGCCAATTTGGAGCATTCTGTAAACTAGTATGCGGCCATAAATAACGGTACTGTTCCAAAAAATTAGACATAAAGAATTATTAGCACTCTTGCAAAACTATTTTGTGGTATGACGGTTTGCCGACTATGGACTTTTAGAAGAATGCCAGTGTGCTCGAGGAATCTCAAGCAAAAGTTTCAGTCATATTGAGCTAATTACCGCCATTGCAACCTGAGTTTGTAATTCTGTTGTCAGTTCAGCGTACATAGGTAGTGAAAGCACTTCCTTAGCTGCTAGTTCCGAGTTAGGAAAATCACCTGCCTTATATCCTAAATCTGCATAAGCTGGTTGCAAATGCACAGGAATTGGGTAGTGAATTCCTGTTTGCACTTCTTGGTTATGTAAACTCTGTTGTAGTAAATCCCGTTCAGGCGATCGCACAGCATAAATATGGTAGACGTGATGGCTGTATGGCATTACCGTCGGAGTGATCACGTCTGCTTTGACGAGTAGTTGGTCGTACTGGGCGGCGATCGCTCTCCGAGCCTCCGTCCAGGTATCTAAGTGACGTAACTTAACGCGTAAAACTGCTCCTTGCAAACCATCCATGCGGTAGTTATAACCCTTGAGGGCATGGTGATACTTGCGCTCTTGCCCCCAGTCGCGCAGCATCTCAATCTTATGGGCATATTCAGAATTATTGGTGACGACCATGCCACCTTCACCATAAGCTCCCAAGTTCTTACCAGGATAAAAGCTGAAACAACCTAAATCACCAATACTACCCACTCGTCGCCCTTTGTACTCAGCCCTGTGTGCTTGTGCGGCATCTTCAATGACAATCAAACCGTAACGGTGAGCAATCTCTAAAATCGGATCCATATCTGCTGGCTGGCCATAGAGATGTACTGGCAAAATTGCTTTAGTTCTTGCGGTGATGGCTGCCTCAATCTGTGTCACATCTATGGTGTAGGCAATCGGGTCAATATCGACGAAAACAGGTGTAGCACCAGTGTAAGAGATTGCTGCTACGGTAGCGATAAAGGTGAACGGTGTAGTAATTACTTCGTCGCCAGGGCCAATACCAGCAGCTAATAATGCTAGATGCAGCGCACTTGTACCTGTATTCACCGCAATCCCATAGTTCGCACCACAATAGTCAGAAAATTCTTCTTCTAAAGCAACGACCTCACTTCCTAGAACGAATTGTGTGCTTTCTAGAGCTTTAAAGACAGCAGTATCAATTTCACGTTTGATGCTATTGTACTGAGCTTTCAGGTCTACAAATGGAATCATGCTGCCACCTCTGCTAAGTCAAGTTCAACTAATCGACCTTGCTGTTTAATAGATTGAGTAGCAGCTTCGAGGATTCTGACCACCCTCAACCCCGCTTCTCCGTCAGTGATTGGGCGATCGCCTGACTGAATACAATGAATAAAGTGTAATGCCTCAGTTTGTAATGCTTCAGTCATATCTAACTTCGGGGCCCACATATCACCGGTGCGATAACCGACTAGCATCTGATACACGTTCTCAGGACTACCATTCACAGTAATTCCTTTGTCGTATACCCTAATCTTTTCACTTGGCTCCAAATCGTCATAACAGATCATCTTTTGACTACCACCCAGCAGTGTTCGCCGCACTTTTACTGGTGCTAGCCAGTTGACATGAATATGTGCAATCAAGTTATGCTCAAAAAATAATGTTAAGTAAGCTATGTTTTCCGGTTCACCGGGTAGATGATTCATACCTGTGGCCGAGACAGCGTAAGGCTGGGATGGCAACACATAGTCCATAATCGAGAGGTCATGGACTGCCAAATCCCAGATCACATTCACATCGTGTTGGAATAACCCCAGGTTGACACGTACAGAATCATAGTAATAAACATCGCCTATAGCCTTTGTCGCTACTAGTTCCTGCATCTTCCGCACAGCACCTGTATAGACAAAGGTGTGATCTACCATCAACACCAAATTACGCTTTTGGGCTTCGTCAATCAGTCTCATTGCCTGCGGGGAGGAAACAGTCATAGGTTTTTCTACTAAGACGTGTTTCCCGACTTGCAAAGCTGCTAAAGCCAAATCGTAATGAGTTGAAACTGGTGTGGCGATCGCGATCGCGTCAATTCTTGGGTCTGCAAATAGGTCTTGGCTATTTGTCGTCAGCTTTACAGATGGATAGCGCGATCGCACCTTTGCTAATCTATCTAGTTTAAAGTCACTAACTGCTATGACCTCTGCTCCTGGTATCTCAGCAAAACTACGTACTAGGTTAGGACCCCAGTAACCATAGCCTATAACACCAATTCTGATGGGATTAATTGTTTGGCTTTGCTGTTCTATACAGATGTTTTCCTCATTTAGGTAGGTATTAATATCAAAAGACTGCCTTAAGTGAGTATAAGTATTTGTCATTGGCTCAAAATTAAATAACTTAATATCTTGAAAAACTGAGGTATTAGCTCACTGAACTTAACAAGCCACTATTGATCAATTCATCAGTGTTAGGAACATGGCCTATGACGCGAGCAGGTACTCCAACCACAGTTGTGTAATCAGGTACATCATGAGTTACTACTGCTCCAGCTCCAATTATGGCATTTATGCCAATTGTGACTCCTGCCAAGATAGTTGCATTGCTACCAATAGAAGCACGACGTTTTACCAATGTCTGAATTACAGACCAATCATCTTCAGTTTTTAGGCTACTGTCTGCATTGGTGGCACGTGGGTAAAGGTCATTGGTAAACATAACGCCATGACCAACAAATACTTCATCTTCAAGGATTACACCTTCACAAATAAAACTATGCGATGAAACTTTACACCTAGTTCCGACTATGACATTTTTTTGAATTTCAACAAAGCTGCCAATCTTAGTTTCATCTCCAATTAAACAACCGTAAAGATTGACAAGATGAGGATGGAAAATCTTAACATTTTTTCCTAGCTTAACATTATCATTTACAGCCATTATTTGTCAGCCCACTATTTCGCAAAATTTAACGATAATAATGATGATTCCAGAAAATCTATACACTTTTCTAAATACTTTTCATGCTTTTTACTCATTTATCTTGGCTGCAATCTTATTAATTCAGCAATGCAACAATAGATAATAATCATCATGTTTACTAATAAGCTTGGAGTAATTACAGTATCGAAAAAATGCAAATATATTACCTATAAAAACAAGCCATTATGGTTTTTCCTCAAAGAAAAAGGTTTCCCCAAGAGCAACTGTTACAAGACTTATTTTCGTTTAGACTTAGTGTAATGTATGCGTTTCAAATATGTAAGAATTTGAGGAATCAAGAAAGTCGGTTTAGCATTTAATTCTTACTTGATAAATACTTACTTACTGTATTAAGTCTGTATGAAAAAGTTAACAGGCTGAAGGTTTTATAAAATCTATCTGGAGATAGATTATTATTCTTTCTTTAATTAATATGTATAGTGTCGTTAATTGTATTAATACACACCAAAAAATATATCAACAAGATAAAAACCTCTATCAGATGATAGATAGATATAGCTAATCACAAAAATACAATGTGCTTAGTCAATTGTTTGTTATTGTGCAAGCATCAAGAGTATAATTGTCACTTCATAAACCAAAATCTCGGAAGTTTAGCGTAGTCTTTCATGATAATTATCTATATCTTGAATTCGCTGGATTTCTTTGCAATTTCACTTTCTGGAAAGCTGGAAGATGTTATCAATGAAACCTTGCAATAGCTTTCACAGACCGCATGAAAAAATTTTCTGGCAAGCTTTGCCATGTGTTTATTATGAAAAAACAACTTTATAATCAGCAAAATTGTGTTGAAATTAATGGTCAGCAAACTCAAGTTGTGCGTCCTATTTACACAGTTGAGTCTGAAGAAGGGAATGAAGGCGGATTGAACCTAGGCGAATTATTGGTGGTGATTCGTCGCAGAATATTTGTAATTGTAATCGGAACAACTATGGTTGCATCTGCGGCAATAGGATTCGCTGTGATTAGTACACCGACTTATCTCGCTAAATTTGAGCTTTTAACTGAGCCTGTAACTGCCGAAGATAAAGTCACACCAGATAACAGATATAAAAGAGATGAAAATTCTAACAAAATTGATGACACCAAGGTGAAGATTTTACAAAGTCCTAAACTAATGTCTCCTATTACCCAACAAGTCCAGATGTATTATCCAGGCAGTAGCACACCTAAATTAAATATCAAACTCCTGCCCAATACTCAAATCTTAGAAGTTAGTTACCAAGACCCCAACCCAGAGAAAGTTATATTTGTATTAAATAAAGTATCTGAAGCTTACTTACAATACAGTTTAGAAGAACGGCAAACAGACACGAGGTTGGCGATAAAATTCGTACAAGAGCAATTGCCACAACTGCTACAGCGAGTGGAAACTCTCCAGTCACGGTTACAAGCTTTTCGTCAAAAATATGGCATCATTAATGCTGAAGTTCAAAGCCAGCAGCTTGCTAATCAACTTGACCAAATTGTGCAAAAACGGCTAGATGCCGAAACACTATTAACTAAGACTCAAGCATTCTACATGAGTGTGCAGAAACAGTTGGGGCTGGAAATTGATGAAGCGGAAGCTGTCTTAGCTCTGAGTGAGTCTCCTGGTTATCAGAAGCTATTGAATCAACTCCAAGATGTGGAAGCTAAAATTGCGACAAAATCATCTCAATATACGGAAAATGATCCTAGTATTCAAAACCTGCTGATTCAAAAACAAAATTTAGTTGATCTAATGGTTCAAGATAGACAACGTATATTGGGCAGTAAATTGTCCAGCATAAATATTAATTCTCCCAGTTCATTTGCTCCAAATTCGGCTCGTGTTCGAGAAATACAGAAATTTATTGATGCTGCTAAAGAAATTAAGGTATTACAAACCCAAATTCAATTTCTTAGTCAAGTTGAAAGCAATTTAAGACAAAAGGTTAAACAGTTTCCGGCTCTCATACGCCAAAAAGATGATTTAGAACGACAATTAAAAGTTACTGTCGATAACCTTAATCACTTTTTAGGCGAACGTGAGAAATTAAGAATAGATTCAGCCCAAAAGCAAGTACCTTGGCAGATACTTACTCCTCCTAGTGAACCTGAAAATATTGCACCGAGTATTAAACTTAGTTTGGTTTTAGGAACGGTTTTGGGTTTATTATTAAGTGCTGGCTCTGCTTTATTTATAGACAAGCTCGGTAATGTTTTTTATAACCTTGAAGAATTTAAGTATCAAACTAAACTGCCGATATTAGGGGAAGTTCCCTACATCAAGCTAGAAAAGAATCGTCAAATTTCTCAAAAACAGGATATTTTTAATTTTTGGGAATCTTTGCACTCTGTTTATACAAATATTTGCTTTCTCAACAGTGATAATGCTATTCGCTCTCTAGCAATTATTTCAGCTGCTGAGGGAGATGGCAAATCTACAATTGCTCTCTATTTAGCTCAGACAGCCGCAGCAATGGGTAAGCGTGTGTTATTAGTAGATGCGAACCTACGCAATCCTACTATCCATAAAATGTTGGACTTACCAAATACATCAGGATTAAGTGACGTTATTGCTGAAGGACTGAATTTTGAGAATGTTATACAAAAACCCAGCAGTTATATTAGGGAACAAAATCATAGCTCGCAGAAACCAATTTTACAGGATGTAGGAGAATTATATTTAGAGCAGAATTTTTTTATTTTAACTAGTGGTCATATTCCTCAAAATCCTACAATGTTATTTTCATCTTCTAAGATGCAAAGTTTAGCAGAACAATTTACGCAAAGTTTTGACTTAATTATATATGACACATCGCATCTACTTGGTTGTGCAGATACTAACCTCTTAACTAAGCATATAGATGCAAGTATTTTAGTTATGGGAATAGGAAAAACCAAGCGTTCTTTCTTAGCAAAAATATTGGAGCAGTGGAATTTCTCTTTTACTCCAATTTTGGGTGCGATCGCCGTCAATATACAAGGATAAATATAGTTTTACTATCCTCCTACACACTAAGGATTTTGTAAAATCAATATCTGAGTTGCATATCGCATAGTAATAATATTTGTACTAGGTTAATATGCTGAACAAATTACAATTTGACAATAATAATAATAAAACATAATCGAGATATGTTGAAACTAAACAATCAATTTGAAATTCAATCTCTAACTCCTGCTCTAGAGTTTGAAGCTTTAAAAAATTCTACAAAAATTACTTTAATTGGCTCGCCTGTGACTGCATTGCCCTTTGAGTCGCAAATAAATATGATACTAGAATGGGCTATGGAAAAAGTTAGCAAAGTTGTTTGTGTAGCTAATACTCATATGCTCGTAGAGGCATACAGGCATCCAGAGTTTTCTTCTGTTTTAAAGAATGCAGATATTGTTACTCCTGATGGTATGCCGTTAGTTTGGATGTTGAGACTCATGGGAGCGCGTACTCAAAACCGTGTTGCTGGACTCGATATACTTTTATCTTTGTGTAGGTTAGCTCCACTAAGAGGCATTAAAATTTTCTTCTTGGGTTCTGAGGTAGTAATTCTAGACAAGATGAAACATAAATTGGAGCGTTTATTCCCAAATTTTAAAATTGCTGGGATGGAACCTTTACCATTCCGCCCACTTACAGATATAGAGGATGAAGCTATTATCCAAAAAATCCATGACAGTGGAGCTGGAATAGTTTTAGTGTCTTTAGGATGCCCGAAACAAGAATACTGGATGAACAAACACAAAAACGAAATTAAGGCTGTGATGATTGGTTTAGGGGGAGCATTTCCCGTCTTTGCAGAAACTCAACAAAGAGCACCCTATTTGATACGCCATTTAGGGGGTGAATGGTTATATCGCCTGATTCAAGAACCATTTAGACTATTGAGTCGATACAGTAACACTATCCCAGTTTTTATTTGGCTAGTCTTAAAACAACTACTAAGTTTAGCTGTAGCTAGAAAAATTAAGAGTGACAATCTGACGTAAAAAATAAAATAATTCGCGTCGATGTTCCCTAGAGATAGGTGGATGTAAGCCGACACTAACATTTCCACGAAAAGTATGCTTGAGCTTGTTGTACTCTCACCAAATGCCGATGTTTAAACATTCCGACGCGAATGGCACTAAGAAAAACTATAAGCCTTACACAACAAGGAACACAGCTTTTCATGTTAGAGAGCGTAGTAATGGAATTCTTACATCGTTCCATCCAAGCATTTGAGTGTTCAATCACCCACCGAGTTGCCACCGGGACGAATCCAGTTTTCCCAAGTGCGGCCTTTTCGGCTTTGGTTGGCTTGGGTGCTAGTTTAAACCGAATCTTGGTCATAATCTGGGGATAGAGATTTTGTAAGGCAATGGTGATGGTATCTGGGTGATAGCCATGATCAAGCAGAATGGTGATTTGGGTATGTTGATGACCGTCAGCCTATCAAAGATTTACTCAGTAGCTGTTTGGTAAAATCTTTGCCCATAGAGGTTAGCTTTTACCTCCATCTGCTTAACCCGAACTCAGGTTAAAAAATAGGTTGAAAACTTTAGCTTTCAACCCAAGAATAAAATATATTCATCTTCATTGCTCAGTCACAGGTGGACAATGAGAAATTATCAATGATTAACTAGATACGAGAAAGCACAAACTTTTCTAACCTATCCATACCTTTTTCAATTGTGGCTAAATCTGTGGCATAGGAAAGGCGAATGTTATTATCAGCACCAAAGGCAATTCCGGGAATTACAGCTACTTGATGTGCTTCAATTAAAGCATCACAGAATTCTAGGGATTTCAAACCAGTTTTGCTGATGTCGGGGAACAGATAAAACGCGCCGTCTGGTTTGGGACAACTCAAGCCAGGGATGGCGTTGAGTCTGTCTAACATTACTTGTCTTCGTTTTGCGAAGGCTTGACGCATTTCTTCTACACAGTCTTGGGAACTTTCTAAAGCTGCGATCGCCCCATATTGAGCAAAAGTACATACATTAGATGTACTATGTCCTTGGATGGTGCTGGCGGCTTTAATGATTTCCACTGGCCCGGCTAAATAACCTAGTCGCCAACCAGTCATGGAGTAAGCTTTGGCAAACCCATTACTAATTAAGGTGCGCTCAAAAATTTCCTGACCTAGAGAACCGATGCTGATATGTTCTGCGCCATCGTAGAGAATCTTTTCGTAAATCTCATCCGAAACTACAAAGATATCTGCATCAATTATTACCTGTGCTAAAGCTTTAATTTCCTCCGGTGTATACACCATTCCTGTAGGATTAGATGGGGAATTGAGGACAAATAGCTTTGTTTTGGGGGTAATGGCTTTTCTTAGTTGCTCAGGGGTGATTTTATAACCTGTAGCGACATCAGTCTGGATAATTACTGGTTTCCCACCTACCAATGTCACCATTTCTGGGTAACTGAGCCAATAGGGAGCAGGAATAATTACCTCATCACCAGGGTCAATTAAGGCCACCATTAAATTGTACAGAGAATGCTTACCGCCATTGGTGACAAGGACATTCTCCGCTTTGTAGTTGAGACCATTATCCGATTGCAGCTTGTGGGCGATCGCTTCCCTTAACTTTGGTTCACCGGCGGCTGGGCCATATTTGGTTTTGCCTGATTCCAAAGCCTTGGCTGCTGCTGCTTTAATATGCGCTGGGGTATCAAAATCCGGTTCACCAGCACTAAAACTACAAACGTCTATACCCTCTGCCTTCATCGCCTTAGCTTTCGCGGCGATCGCTAAGGTGAGTGAAGGTGTTACCTGACTTACTCTTGTTGCCAGCTTCATTCTTACTCTATTTGGCAAATCTTTCACTTACTTTAGGATATCCCAGAATTTGTCTTAAAAATAGAGGCTAAAGAATAGACGTTAGAAGCTAGAAAAAAGAGGAGTTCAATTTTCATCGTTTCGTGGTGCGATTCTGTACATAGGGTTCTAGTAATTTTATTTAGTTGACAGTGATTCATAGAATTTAAAACCCCGGCTTTTGTTAAAAACCGAGGTATTGATCATTTATCTATTAATTCAATCAAAATTTCCCTTTGCTCTCCAATTACGAGCGAGTTATTTTTCTAGTGTACTATGCTCATCATCTTTGGCAACAAAAGCTCTTTTAATTAGGTTTTTTGTCCATTATTCACCAGAACGTCTTAACATGGTGACAGAATTTTTTTGTCGCTTACCAGTACCTAATTCCTTAGGGATAACTTCTCCTGCTCTTTTACCACTCTCGATATAATCATCACTTGTTCTTGTGATGTGTTTTTTTCTATTTTTAGTGGCATAGTAAGGAGTAGTAGGTTCTGTGTATCCTATACGGCGTTGTTTATTGGTGTAATAAGGTGCAGCTACTCCTGAATTGTGGTCTTTGACTACATAATAACCAGCCGCTTCCACAGAATTGGTAGGTAAACTCATGAACCAAATTAACCCAACTAACACTACTGAAGCGACTATGCGCTGCCACTGATTTAGCCTATTTTTGATTGCCAACATTGAAAAAATTCCCTTTTTACTCTTTCACAAACTTAGAGAATTTTCAATGTGGCTAACTTCTTTCTTTAGGCAGGGATTAGAAAATGAAAAAGTAAAAAGTCAAAATTCAAAAGGTAAAAGATAGTTTTTTGCCTTTTGCCTTTATTGTCTTTAGGCTATAGTTACATCTGGCGACAAATAAACATCCTGAATAGCGTGAAATAGTTTTACTCCTTCTTCAAAGGGTCTTTGGAAAGTCTTTCTTCCAGAAATTAAACCTGTACCTCCAGCACGTTTATTAATCACGGCAGTACGAACTGCTTCGGCAAAATCATTCTTGCCAGATGCACCGCCAGAATTAATTAAACCTGCGCGTCCACAGTAGCAATTTAATACTTGATAACGGGTTAAATCAATGGGATGGTCAGTAGTTAATTCTGTGTATATTCGTTGGTCAATTTTGCCGTAACTTTGACCTGTGGCTTTAGCTACTGCTTCATAGCCATGATTATTTTCTGGGAGTTTTTGTTTAATGATGTCAGCTTCGATAGTTACACCTAAGTGATTTGCTTGTCCAGTGAGGTCAGCGGCAACATGATAATCTTTGTCTTGCTTAAAAGCATTGTTACGTAAATAACACCACAGAATCGTCACCATTCCCAATTCATGGGCGTATTTAAAAGCTTGGCTGATTTCTTGAATTTGTCTAGTTGATTGTTCTGAACCAAAATAAATCGTTGCGCCGACTGCGACTGCGCCTAAATTCCAGGCTTGCTCAACATCAGCAAATAATACCTGGTCAAATTGATTGGGAACAGTCAACAATTCGTTATGGTTGATCTTAGCAATAAAGGGAATTTTGTGAGCATATTTACGTGACACACTGCCCAATACGCCTAAAGTAGTAGCCACAGCATTGCAACCTGCTGCTATTGCCAATCTGATAATATTTTCTGGATCAAAATAAATCGGATTAGCAGCAAAAGACGCGCCGGCTGAGTGTTCAATACCTTGGTCTACTGGAAGAATTGAGAGATAGCCAGTATATGCTAACCGACCCGTAGAGTAAAGCTGCTGGAGATTACGCAATACTTGCGGATTGCGATCGCTCTGCAACCAAACTCGATCTATAAAGTCAGGTCCTGGTAAATGCAGCAAATCTTTAGAAACTTTAGCTGTGTAAGTCAGTAGATTTTCGGCTTCGTTCCCTAATAATGACTCGATAGAATTGCTTTCTATGAGTGTTGCAGTCATAAAATTTTCCTCTCATTTGAGCAAATAACTTTGCCCCTAAGATAGCATTTTGCTATTACTAATGAGGCTTTGATTATACTTATCAAATCATCTCTAAATATATATTTATTTCAATATTGCTACACAAAAATATACCACTTCATTTATTTGGGTTTGTATGGGAAATTGCATAATTCCATTGTTTTATAAATCAGTCTATTTATAGATTTATTTATATATCTTAAGGAGGATTCTTTTTATAAGAAATATGAATATGGGACTAGCTGATTCCAACTTGATTGCTCAAGGCTAAGTTTGGGGTTTAGGATGAACATAAAGTCATGTGGCTTTTTGGAAACTACTCAACCTCCGTGCAATGAGTCGAGACTTTCTGCTACCCAGAATTTTGTTAATCGACACTAACCATGTTGATCGTGCTGTGACTGTGCAAGCATTAACTGAAGAACTCCCAGGATTTGACATTGTACAAATTCTGAATGCAGAAGATTTAACCCAAGCGATCGCCACTCATAACTTTGATTTAGTCATCACTGAGTATGATTTACCCTGGACAACTGGACTCGATGTGTTACAAACCATCAAAGCGCAGAGACAGAATTGTCCTGTGATTATATTTACACGCTGTAATCGTGTCGAAATTGCAGTGACAGCGATGAAAGCGGGGTTAGATGATTATGTAATCAAATCCCCCAACCACATTGACAAATTGGTGCAAGCAATTCATCAGGCTAGACAGAAAATTTTCCCACCAACAGCAGATTGCTACTGCCAAGCTACCGAAACAGCCCTGCAAGAGTCACAACGGCAATATCAAACCTTGGTAGAAAATTCCCCTGACATTATCGAACGTTTCGATACTCAACTGCGGCATCTTTATGTTAGTCCATCCCTCAACAATATTACAGGTATTCCCACAGAAGTGTTTTTGGGTAAAACCTGCCGAGAGTTGGGGATGTCAGAAACAATGGTGAACACCTGGGAAACTGCTGTTAAAGCATTACTGCAAACAGGGGAAAAACAGATTATTGAATTTGAAGTAGAGACCCTTAACGGTACACGTGCTTTTGAAATGGCGATCGCCCCTGAGTTGAGCAATGACAACATAATTGAATCGATATTATGTATTTCACGGGATGTCACAGATCGCAAAGCAGCAGCAATAGCTTTCAAGCGTCAGGCACAGCAAGCACAAGCTTTAAATCGAGTAGTCCAGATGATTCGCAGTTCCCTAGATTTACCAACGATTTTTTCGACGGCTACAGCAGAAGTCACTCAACTATTGGCAGTAAATCGGACTTCTATTATCCAGTATTTGCCAGAGCAGCAATTGTGGAAAATTCTGGCAGTTCATCGCTTAGATGAATCTCTCCCAGACAGCACAGGTTTAGAAATTCCTGATCAGGGCAATCTATATACAGCCCAACTCAAACAGCTGCAAATAGTGCGAATTAGCGGCGTGGATGAAATTCATGATCCCATCCACCAAAAACTCGCCCAGAACTTTACCCAAGTGTGGCTGTTAACGCCCATTATTGTTAACGGTACAATTTGGGGTAGCTTGTCGATTACCAAACCAGAAAGTGATAGTCCCTGGAAAGATGAGGAAGTAGAACTAGTGGGGAAAGTTGCCGATCAGTTAGCGATCGCCGTTCAGCAAGCACAACTCTACCAAAAGATGCAGCAAGAACTCAACGAGCGTCAAAAAGCTGAAACTGCATTACAACAACTAAATCAGGAACTAGAACAACGAGTTCAAGAACGCACTCAACAACTCCATCAAGCAGAAGCAAAGTTTGAGCGAATTTTTCACACATCACCCTATCCCATTGTCATTACTTCCTTACCAGATAGACGTTTTATTGAAGTTAACGAGGCTTTTTGTCAGCTGTTTGGCTATTCCCGCGAACAATTAATCAGTTCAAATGCAGACCAATTCACTTTTTTTGCTGATCCAGCCTTTCAGGGAGTGATTCGTCGGTACATATTAGCAAAAGGCAGTGTTCGTAATCTCGAATGTGTCATCCGCACCAAGACTGGAGACACGCGGACTTTTCTCGCATCAGCAGAATACATTGAAGTAGACGGAACTCCCTGCTTTCTCACCACAGGCAACGATATTACAGAACGCAAACAGGCAGAAGCCGCTAGACAGCAGCAAGCTAGAAATGAAAAGTTACTGAGGCTAATTACCCAAGAAATTCGCCAGTTTTTAGATTTAGATGCCATTCTCACCACTACTGTCACTGAAGTTAGGCACACATTAGCGGTAGATCGGGCTGCTGTTTATCGCTTCCATCCCGATTGGAGTGGTAGTTTTATCGTCGAATCTGTTGGTAAAGGTTGGAACAAACTTGTAGGCGTAGATGTACAAACAGTTTGGGAAGATAGCTATTTACAAGAAACTCAAGGAGGAAGGTATAAAAATCACGAAACCTTTGCTGTCAATGACATTTACACCGTCGGACACCAGGATTGTCACGTCGCCCTCTTAGAGCAGTTTCAAGCCAGAGCTTATGCCATAGCTCCTATTTTTTGTGGAGAAGGACTTTGGGGCTTGTTAGCAATCTACCAAAATACTGCCTCCCGTCACTGGGAATCCTGGGAGATAGAATTGCTAGAACAGATAGGCAATCAACTAGCAATCGCTATCCAACAATCAGAACTTTATGGCAAACTGCAAACCGAACTCCAAGAACGTAGACAAATTGAAGAGCAAATCCGCACCTCTTTAAAAGAAAAAGAAGTGCTGTTGCGTGAAGTCTATCACCGAGTTAAAAATAATATGCAAATGGTTTCGAGCCTATTAAGCCTACAAACCAGCAGTATCGATGATCAGACTGTCTTAAAGTTACTCACCGAAAGCCAGCGTCGAGTCAAAACAATGGCATTAATCCACGAACGGCTTTATCGCTCTAAAAACCTAGCGGGAATTAATTTTGCCACCTATGTTCCAGAACTAGTGACAAATCTAGTGCAATCATATACATCTTCGCATTCAGCGATCCAGGTCACACTGGAGGTTGCTGACTTAGAGCTAGACTTAGATACTGCTGTTCCCTGCGGTTTAATTATCAATGAATTAGTGTCTAATGCCCTCAAATATGCGTTTCCTGACCAAAAAGGCGAAATTATGCTGCGATTTTGGCTAGATGATACCGGATATTATTGCTTGGTAATTCAAGATAATGGCGTTGGCATTCCTGGTGATTTTGATCCTCAGTGTACTACCTCACTGGGAATGCAACTAGTATATGGACTAACAGAACAAATTGGTGGTGAAATCCAATTAAATCGGCAAAGAGGCAGTGAATTTAAAATTCGCTTTGAAAAAAGGTTGTAGTATGACACAAGCTGCTTCTAACTTCAGTATTCTCATCGTCGAAGATGAATGGGTGATTGCTCTAGATATTAAACGGCATCTCCACAAATTAGGCTACAGAGTTGTGGGAACTGCTAACTCTGCGAAGAAAGCCTTAGAACTGGTAGCTACCACTCAACCCGATTTGGTGTTAATGGATATTTATTTGCAAGACAGCATCACAGGGATTGAAGCGGCAAATCAAATTTTGCAACAATTTAATTTACCTGTAGTGTTTCTGTCAGCTCATACAGATGAGTCTACATTAACAGAGGCGATCGCCACCCACCCCTACGGCTACATTGTGAAGCCATTTGAAGAACAAGATTTGAGTATTGGTATCCAGGTAGCTTTAGCTAACCATCGAGCCGAACAAGTCATAAAACAAGCTTTAGCTAAAGAAAAACGCCTCAACGAACTAAAATCGCAATTCGTCTCCATTGTTTCCCATGAATTTCGCAACCCCCTAAGTTCTCTACTCATGAGTTTAGAACTTTTAGAACAACCTAATGTACTCAATCCTGAACAACAACTAGCTCATATCGAAAGAGGTAAACAAGCGATCAAGCAAATGGCACAATTGATCACAGATGTTTTAGTTGTAGGTCAATTAGAGCAGGAACAGTTTCATTGTCAACCAGCACCCATTGATATTTACTATTTTTGTTCCAACCTCATAGCAGATTTACAATCTCGCATTTCAACCGCACATAGGCTGGTGTTGACAGTGGAAAAAGACGAAGCAACCAATATTATATACAGTATTGATCCCCAGCTATTGCAACATATCCTCACCAATTTACTAGAGAATGCTATGAAATATTCTCCAGTAGATAGTACCGTGACATTTCATATCCAATGTGAGCCAGACAACGTTGAATTTCAAATTACAGATCAGGGTATTGGTCTAACAGATTATGATTTAGCTAAACTATTTACACCCTTCCATCGAGGACTCAATGTGGGCAAAATCCCAGGGACGGGTTTAGGATTATCCATTGTCAAAAAGTGCGTTGAGGCTCATGGTGGCGAGATTAGAGTAGCCAGTGAACTCAAAGTTGGCACTAAGTTTACAGTCATCATTCCTGCCCAACGAGAGCAAGTCAACATTCAAAATAATCCTTTCTTCCGGGACGTTCCGCGTGGCTTGCTTCCGTGAAGGGTGGGGAGAAGCAAGCTCAAAAATTCATAAAATTTCAAAAATAATCAATATTTTTGCTGCTTAGGAAAGACTTCCGCATACTATTATTTACACCTCAAATCACCAATTACAAACATCATGCTACCCAAACCCAAAAAACGCTGGACACCATCCAATTGGGCAAGTTGGAAACCTTTTGGTATTGGCGAACAGTACCCGAACAACTATTGGGAAGTATTCCGGGCTATTTGGTTATCGCGTGATCAATTGCCCTATGCTTGGAAAATTCTCAATCAAGGTGTTTGCGATGGTTGTGCTTTAGGAACAACCGGCATGAAAGATTGGACTGTGGATGGAATTCATGTCTGCAATGTGCGGTTGCGGTTGTTGCGGATGAATACCATGCCAGCCTTTGAAGAGCAGATATTAGCAGATGTAGCAGAGTTACGCCAGCAAAAAAGCAGCGAATTGCGCGATTTGGGCAGAATACCTTACCCCATGATTAGACATCGGGGAGAAAAAGGTTTTCGCCGTGTGAGTTGGGATGCTACTTTAGATGTAATTAGCGATCGCATCCGTCAAACCACACCTGAACGTCTCAGTTTTTACATTACCAGCCGGGGTACAGTCAACGAAACCTACTACGCTACCCAAAAAGCTGTGCGAGCAATGGGGACTAACAATATAGATAACGCTGCTAGGATTTGCCATTCCCCTAGTACAGCTGGTTTAAAAGCTGCCCTGGGTGCAGGGGCTACTACCTGTTCTTATAAAGACTGGATTGGCACTGATTTATTAGTGTTTATTGGTTCTAATGTCGCTAACAATCAGCCTGTCACCGTTAAATACTTACATTACGCCAAAAAAGCTGGAACGAAGATTGTCGTCATTAATACCTACCGCGAGCCAGGAATGGAACGCTATTGGGTTCCTTCGATTGTAGAAAGTGCTTTATTTGGAACTAAATTCGCTGAAGATTTCTTTTTGGTGAACCTGGGTGGTGATTTGGCGTTTTTAAATGGCACAATCAAACATATGATTGCCAATAACTGGATTGACCAATCATTTATTGAAAGTTACACCAGTGGTTTTACTGAACTCCAAGCCACATTAACACAACAATCTTGGGAAGAATTAGAAAAAATTTCCGGTGCATCTCGTGAGGAAATGTACGCCTTTGCTCAAATGGTGGGTGCGGCGAACAAAGCTGTATTTGTTTGGAGTATGGGCATTACTCAACATGAATGCGGTGAAGATAACGTCAGAAGTATTATCAACCTCGCCCTCACTAAAGGTTTTGTCGGCCGGGAAGGTTGCGGTTTAATGCCTATTCGCGGACACTCCGGCGTGCAAGGTGGTGCAGAGATGGGTTGTTATGCAACTGTATTTCCTGGTGGTAAACTGATTAATACCGAAAATGCTCGCCAATTAAGTCAACATTGGGGTTTTGCAGTCCCCACAAGTAAAGGTTTGATTGCCCCAGAAATGATTGATGCTGCCTATCAGGGAAAATTAGATGTATTATTTTCTGTAGGTGGAAATTTCTTAGAAGTTTTACCAGAACCAGATTATATAGAAGCGGCATTACAACAAATTCCTCTGCGGGTACACATGGATATTGTGTTGTCTAGCCAAATGCTAGTCGAACCAGCCGATACTGTTGTCCTGTTACCTGCTACTACTCGTTACGAAATTCCTGGGGGAGTCACCGAAACCAACACCGAACGCCGGGTGATTTTCAGCCCAGAAATCCCAGGACAACTCATCGGCGAAGCCCGTCCAGAGTGGGAAGTGTTTTTAGAATTAGCCAGACGCGTCAAACCAGAATTGGCTGACAAGCTAACTTTTGCAGATACAGCCACCATGCGCCAAGAAATTGCCCGTATTGTTCCCCAATACGCGGGGATTCAGCATTTGCACCAAGCCGGAGATCAATTTCAGTATGGCGGTTCACATCTGTGTTTTGGTTGGAATTTTCCTACAGGCGATGGGAAAGCTCATTTTGCTAGTTTGTCACCTACTCAAAAAGAATTACCAACAGGCTACTTTTTTGTCGCCACCCGTCGGGGTAAGCAGTTTAACAGCATGGTGCAAGAGAGCAAAGATGCAATTACAGGTGCTTTACGGGATGCTGTGTTAATAAATCCTCAAGATGCAGTGAATTTAGGGTTAAAAGATGGTGATAAAGTAATTCTCAAGAATCAATTAGGTGAGTTGCTAGGACGAATTTATACTGCGCCCATTCAGGCAGGTAACTTGCAAGTACATTGGCCAGAAGGTAATGTCTTACTAGACAAAAGCAAGCGATCGCTCGAAGGTGTCCCTGACTATAACGCTGTAGTTCTCCTGGAAAAACTAGCCTAATATTACAACACCATGAAAAGATTATGCTGGGTGCGATCGCAGGTGACATTATTGGTTCAGTCTATGAAGGCAATAGCCTAAAAAGTAAGGATTTCCCCTTATTTGGTAGACAGTGCCGCTTCACAGATGACACAGTGTTAACTGTAGCAGTGGCCGATGTCATCCTCCATACCGACCAATTCCCCACCAGCAGTCAGTACATTGACCAATTTCAGTGGTACTACAGTCGTTATCAGTATGCAGGCTATGGTCGTAACTTTAGTAACTGGGCTAAATCTCACAGTCGCCAACCATACAACAGCTTTGGTAATGGTGCAGCCATGCGTGTTAGTCCCATCGGCTTTGCTATTAATGACCTAGAGACTGTGTTAAGAGAAGCTAAACGCAGTGCAGAAGTTACCCATAATCATCCCGAAGGTATTAAAGGCGCGCAAGCCACCGCCGCCGCCATTTTTCTGGCTCGCACAGGTTATGATCAAGTGGGTATTAAATCTTACATTCAGACAAACTTTGGCTACAATCTGGAACGCACCCTAGACCAAATTCGACCTAAATATCAATATGATGCAACTTCTCTGGGTTCTGTCCCCCAAGCGATTATCGCCTTTCTAGAATCTACTAATTTTGAAGATGCCATTCGCAATGCTATCTCCCTAGGTGGTGATAGTGACACCATCGCCTGTATTACAGGGGGTATTGCTCAAGCATACTATGGAGGCGTACCACCTGCGATCGCCCAACAAACTCTAGCGCATCTAGATGAGCATCTATGCAGCACTACAGAAAAATTTATCTATAAGTATGGTGAGGGTTAGCGGCTAGAGAATTTAGAAAAACCGCAAAATTTTAGCGATCGCTCTCTTGTCTGATTCCTGGTCATGATTTCTTTAATAAATTCAGAATTTTCTTGATCTAGCTCAGATATGGTTTTTTTAACCTTTAATAGACACACTATAATTTGCATTAGAAAAAACATCTTTGCTAAATACTGATCAGCATCTTAGTCAAGAACAATAAAACTAACACTGGATGATCACGCATACAAGATTTATTGTGAATACTTCCAAAATAAATATTATTACGGTTATTTCAGTAATATTACGGTTATTAAACTCGATTAGCCTGATTTAAGATTCATATTAGATGGTTGATACACTGACCAATTTGTTAAAAGAGTATCAAGTATCTTAAAGTTCGTCTATATCTAGAATTGGACATCAACTAAGCAATCAATCCTTTGTCAAAAATCTGTCGAGAATGAGGGTTTGGTTCTCCAGAGTCAAACTTTTCCATATCAACTTTATTACTAAGATAAATTTTGGCGATGCTCATAGCAAGATTCAAGTAATCAGTGTGGAATTTTGCAGTTTCTTGGCAAAGCTGATTTCATTCTGTGATTTGGGTTAAGGAAAAAATACCTCTAACTTAATAAATGCAGAAATTGACCGGGTAAATTGTCTTAATGGTAACAATGTCGAATGAATATTTGGTTACTCCAAAATTCAAACATTATAACGAAAGTGAAAATACCAGGAGAAGTGCAATGAGTTTAATGACTACTGAAAAAACTGGATTCAACGAAGTATTAGAGCTAATTTTTGAAAAAATCAGAGAGGACATCAAGAGTAATTTAGCGGCGGCAGAAGCAGGGGTATTACCAGATAGTTCAGGAATACAAGAACAGCTCGAATTAGTATCTGGTGGCTTTGACGTTTATGAACAGCTAGATGGAAACGGCAACTATCATTTTGAAGGCTCAAAGTATGGAGCAGGACAAAGTGTAAACTTAACAGTAACTATCTTCTCTCCCGATGATACATTCAGTGCCAAACTATCGTCTAGCGGTGGAGGCGGTGGAGAATGGAGTAATGTATCTATCAATAGACCGCAATCAGCCAGCATTAAGACAAATTTGTTTTCGACTACAAATATCAAATTAGATGTCCATGCTAGCAACACGAGAAACGCGGGATTTCACGCACGCGTAGAATATAAAGTATAATCTCCGGTCAAGAAAGAATTGACTATAGCTTAAAAACGCGCTCACATTTTCATGAGAATTGGTGTATCGAATTTGTGGGCGTTTTCTTTACAATCTCACATGGAATCAAATTATTTTCAGTAATGCCAAATTTTGGATTTTAGATTATAAATTGCAGTGTCTATAAGAGTTAAAAGCAAATTTATAGCAACCGCCAGGGTGGTTAGGACAAACAGTATACTCTAGGAGGAAAGTAAAACTAGACACCGATTAAACATTCAAGACAAGAAAAGCTCATGCCAAAACCCTACAGTTACGACTTACGTCAGA